>Ga0315277_10000629_pt1 | contig 55460 bp, 38 predicted proteins | sample YL17G05_15_MG_FD_203695 | JGI IMG/M metagenome (GOLD analysis project Ga0315277, IMG submission 203695) | Sediment microbial communities from Yellowstone Lake, YNP, Wyoming, USA - YL17G05_15 | ecosystem: Environmental > Aquatic > Freshwater > Lake > Sediment | place: USA: Wyoming | collected... | reverse complement strand
CTTGGCCGCGCTTGTCGGCCTGATGGTTTTCCTGCAGGCCTATGTGTTTCCCTTTACGCGGCTGGTTGTGAAATAGGTCCTTGCTCGCTTCCAGTGTCGTCTTGACAGCCCCTCCCGCTTCACCCTAGCATTTTTACCGATGAGGGGATAGCCTATGACCATGAAAGCCACGCGGCGGGAATTCCTCCAGCAGACAGCGGGGCTCGCCGGATTCGCCGTTTCCAGTGCGCTCCGGCCTCGTCCCGAAAGCATCTTGGCAGAGGGCGGGTCCGAGAACACATTCCACCGGCAGGTCCGTACGTCCGCGTTCGAGACACGGGGCGTCGTCCTTGTGCCCGAGGACTTCTCCTTGTCCGATTGGCCGGAGCGGGCGGCTCGCGCGGGCCTGACAACGCTCGCCGTGCACCATCCGACTTCGCCCGGCGCCGTAGTGAAATTCGTCGAATCCGAAAGCGGGCAGGACATGGTCAGCAACTGCAGGCGCCTCGGTCTAGACGTTGAGTATGAACTCCACGCCATGAGGGAGCTCCTTCCGCGGGAGCTTTTCGGGAAAGACTCGGGCCTTTTGCGGATGGATGAGAGGGGCGAGCGCGTCGCCGACTTCAATTGTTGCGTCCATTCCCCCCGGGCGCTCGAGACAATCGCCGAGAATGCCCTCCGACTCGCCCAGAAGCTCCGTCCGACCACAGGCCGATACTTTTTCTGGGGCGACGACGGCGCCCCCTGGTGCCGTTGTCCGCAGTGCCGCGGGCTATCCGACTCTGAGCAGGCGCTCGTTGTCGAGAACTATGTGGTGGAGGCGCTGCGCCGACCGGATGACCGGGCAACCCTTGCTCATCTGGCCTATCACCACACTCTCCAGCCTCCGGCTCAAGTGAAGCCCCATCCCTCCGTGTTCCTCGAGTATGCTCCGATCCATCGCCGCTACGACATACCCTACGCCGACCAGGCCGGCGCCGAAGCCCCCGACGCCTTGCCCGCTCTGGACCGCAATCTGATGGTCTTCCCGAAAGAGACGGCCCAGGTGCTCGAATACTGGCTGGACGCTTCCCGGTTCTCGAAGTGGCGGCGCCCGGCCGAAAAGCTGTTGTGGCATCAGGATGTCTTCATCTCCGACCTGAAGACTTATGCGGCGCGCGGCATTCGTCAGGTGACCACTTTTGCCGTCTGGGTGGACGCCGAATACGTGAAAACGTACGGAGAGCCCGCCTTCATCACCGAGTATGGCGCTGGGTTTTTACAGGCTAGGAGAACAAAACCATGAGCCGTTTCCGACCCCTAGAGTTGTCGCGCGCCGGCCAAAGGAGAAAAATTGTGAAAAAGATATGTCTGATCGTCGCGGTGGTATTGTGCGCACTCCTTTCCTTTACGGCATTCGTGCCGTTTCGAGAGCTTTCTCTGCACACCCGACGCCCTTCCCTCGGTCCGCAATCTCCCGTGCCCGCCGTCCATGCCCTCGACGACGGCCTGGCCCTCACTCCGCCCATGGGATGGTACCCCTGGAATATTTTCGGCGAGGAGCCGCAGAACGAGAAGCTCATCAAGGAGATCGTCGACGCGCTCGTCTCGAGCGGCCTGAAGGATGCCGGCTACGCCTTTGTCGGCCCGGACGAGGGAATCTGCTTTTACCGTCAGCCCGACGGACGCCTGACCACGAACCTCGCGCGCTACCCGAGCGGACTGCGCGGGCTCGGCGACTACATCCACAAGAAGGGACTGAAGTACGCACTCTACACGGACGCCGGCACCCGCACCTGCAGCACGGCCATGCCGGGCACTAAGGACCACGAATTCGAGGACATGCGTCAGTTCTCCGAATGGCGCGCGGACTACATCAAGATCGATTGGTGCAACACCGAAGGTCAGGATATCGTCAAAACTTACACGACCCTCCATGATGCCCAGCACGCCGCCGGCCGGCCCGTCGTCCACAGCCTCTGCTCGTGGGGCGATGGATATCCATGGCGGTGGGCCGCCGGGGTCGGGCATCTCTGGCGCACGACCACGGACATCTGTGCCCCGGGCCAGGCGGATTGGGCGAGAGCCATAAGGATAGCCTGGGCCAACGAAAAGCTGTCGGCCTTCGCCGGCCCCGGGCACTGGAACGACCCGGACATGATGATCGCCGGGATGCCGGGGATGAGCGAAACACAGGACCGGACTTTCTTCAGCTTTTGGTGCCTGATGGCTGCGCCTCTTATCGCCGGGAATGACCTGCGGTCGATGTCCGAAGCCACTAAAAAGACGCTCACCAACCTGGAAGCGATCGCCATCAACCAGGATCCCCTGGGTATACAAGGGAAAGTCATCTGGGCCGACGGAACCATCAGCCTCTGGGGGGGAAAGCCGCTATTCGACGGAAGTCAGGCGATCCTGGTATTCAACCAGGGTCGTCACGAGGCCAAGAAGCAGATCGAATGGCCCGAGATCGGGCTCGATGCCGCAGCATCCTGCTATGTGCAGAACGTCTGGACGCAGGAGACCTCCGGCCCGCTGACCGGAGGGGTGACCGTAAGTGTGGCTCCGGATGGCGTGGCCATGCTCCGGGTCTCTGCGAAGAACGATTTCCCTCTGCCGCCCATTATCGTGGCCGATTCCTACCTCGTATCGCTCCGGTCGACAGGCTCAGCTCCCCAGAAACTCAGCGGCGCGATAACCATTACCAACAAAGGAAGCGCGGAGCTGCCGCTCTGGAAAGTGGGGGAGGGACTTCCCGCCTGGCTCTCCGTGGCAGTAACTAAGACCGGCAAGAGCCAGACATTCACCAGTACAGTCTGCACAGCTGGTTTGAAAAAGGGGCTTTATCACGCCGTCGTCCGGGCCGACAACACGGAGCCGGTTTCGGGCAAGCCGATGTCAGCTCTCTATTATGACGTGGACCTTGAAGTCACGAAGGATGTGCGCGGTCAGCTGAAATAATACGCCGCTAGGGGATCGAGTCCGTGACTGAGGCAGGCACAAACGGCCGCTCTGATAGGCTTTGGTGTTGACTTTGCCTCTAAGCCGAGCAGATCATTTTTCAGGATCCGTTGTTTTCCGAATTGAATAGAAAGGAGAGAGCCATGAGCCGATGTCACTTCGTTCTGGTTGTACTTTGCATGTTCACCCTGGTGTGCGGTGCCTCTGCGCAGAGCCCGGATAGCTGGCCCAGATCGACGCCGCAGGAAGTCGGGCTTGACCCGAAAGTGCTGGCCGAACTGGATGCCGATATCGCCGCCGGCGAATATGGGTATGTCGATAGCATGCTCGTCATCCGCCATGGCCGGCTGGTCTATGATCGTTCCTACCCACACGAGTACAGTCAAATATACGGCAAAGAGGCTAAAGAACTCGGGGCGCTTAACGCCCATGATCCGACCGGGCCGTACAATTATTTCAACCCGTGGTGGCACCCCTTTTATCGCCGGGGCGACCTGCACTCGCTGCAATCGGTGACAAAAACGGTGACATCGGTCGTCATCGGAGTGGCCACGGCCCGCGGGGAGTTTCCCGGTCTGGCGACACCGATCCTGAAGTTTTTTGACGAGTCGAAGGTGGCCAACGTGGACGAGCGCAAACGCCGCGTCACCATTCGACATCTGATGACGATGACCGGTGGATTCGATTGGGATGAAAACCTTCCTTACAACGACCCGAATAACGCTGCCAGCCTGATGGAAGCGAGTTTTGATTGGGTGCAGTTCACTATCGACAGAAAGATGGCCCGCGAGCCGGGAACCGTCTTCAACTACAGCAGTGGCGAAACACAGCTCTTATCGCATATTTTTCATGCGGCGACGGGCCGGGATATCGAGGAATACGCCGCCGAACATCTCTTCGCCCCGCTGGGCATAGAGCGTTACTTCTGGAAGCGCTCGCCGTCAGGACCGATCGATACGGAGGGAGGGCTCTACCTGAATCCACACGACCTGGCAAAGATCGCTTACCTCTTCCTAAAAAAGGGAGTCTGGCAGGGCAAGACGATTGTGACGCCGGACTGGGTCGCTGATTCCGTCACTCCTCAAATCGAGGTGGACAAAAGCGGCGTTAAGTACGGCTTGAAATGGTGGCTCTTTCCCTATGGCGACGGATCCCATGTCGCTTGGGCTGGCTCCGGCTTCGGGGGACAAATGCCGATCATCGTGCCGGAGCACGACTTGATCCTGGTCTTCACCGGCTGGAATATCCTTACCGATAAGCCCCGACTCAGCCACCGCGAGGCGATCGACCGGGTCTTGCGCGCGGTGGTCGACCGCAGCCGCAGCGATCTCTAAATGAGATTTGCGGGGGGAGCTAAGGGCTTGACATTCTACTGGGTGTAGTATATAGTATCTCTATTGTTCCTATAATATTTATAATGAAAGTAGTATTTAGACCCTCAAAAGCAGGCCTCGGGAAGATGTTCGGGAGTGCTGAACTGTCCGTCCTCGAGGTCCTCTGGGAGAAGGGCGCCCTAACGGGACGAGAGATCTACGAGGAGGTCCGCCTATCCAAAGAGCTTGCCTATACAACTGTCCTGACAGTCGTGGGCCGGATGGTCAAGAAGGGGAGCATCAAACGGAAGAAGTCGGATAGCATGTATATGTATGAGCCGGCGTTGAAGAAGCCCGAATTCGAAAGGCAGGCGGCCTCAGTTGTGATCAAGGGAATCATCGCGATGTCGCCCTCGCACGCCGTCTCCGCCTTCGTGGACGTTCTGTCTCAATACGATGCACGCAAGCTTGACGAGATTATGAAAATCATCGAGGAGAAGAGAAAGGCGGAAGGGTGATGAGCGCCGGCATCCGTAAAATATCCAGACGCGAAAATTTCACTCTTTTCGGGCTCGGCGGTTTTCTGTTGTGGGTTCTTTTTTGTCTGATCTTTTATCTTTCTCTGGCAGTCAGGTACTTCCTGCATGCGTTTATCGAAAAGTGCTTAGCGCAGTGTTCGTCGCTGATGACTCTCGCTTTCTCCGCGGTTGATGGCGTCCGGCTGTCACTCGTTCTCGGTTTGCTCGTGTTGTTCCTGGCGGCGTTGGCCATCAGCATGTCCGAGGTCAGGCGCATCTGCAAATTTTATCGTTCTCTCAATAGGGTGGCGGTTTCCCCCCGCCTCGGCAGACTTCTCCGGGAATCAGGCCTTCCGTCCGACCGAGTTTTTCTTTTCCCGAGCGGGCTCAGTTTTGCCTGCACGGCAGGCTTCTTCCTTCCCAAAATTTTTATTTCCACTCACCTCGTCGATTCGCTCAGCGATGAGGAAGTCAAAGCCGTTCTTCAGCATGAGCAGAGCCACCTCCGAAGGAAAGACCCCCTGCGGGGGGTGCTGATCGGGTTTTTCGCCCGCTTTTTCTTCTTTATTCCCATGGCCACCCGGCTCCTCCAGAGTTTAAGAAGAGATGCGGAGCTGATGGCCGACGATTATGCGCTTTCCTTTTCTCATTCACCGGCCGTTCTGGCCTCCGCCTTGGTCAAGGTGAAGCGAGATCACCTTGCCCGAGCCCACGTTGCGACCGGCTTTACCGGCGGAGAAATTTTGGGTGAGAGGCTGAGCCGTATCCTGAATACTGAGCTTCGGAACGATGCCCGCGGCCGCCGGCCGACCCCGAGCCGGGTCGTGGCCAGCCTTGTCCTTGCCCTTTCTCTTGTCTTCCTCGCGATTCCTACCGGGATGGCCTTCCCGGAGGCGGCTCCCTGGCAGTGCCATCATGCCAACCACGATGCCTGCTGTCCTTCCGGGGGAGCGGGCGGAGCTCACGCCCACTGTCGCTCTTAATCTTGCGGCAAAGACGACGAGCAGCAATGGTCGATAACTTGGTGTTGGAGGAAAATATGAAAACTCATTCCAGTCATTCGGTCTTATTAACACTTCTCCTATTCTTTTTGGGAGGGACGGCCGTGTCTGGGCTTTCGGCGCAAGAAAACCGGGCTGAATGGAGGACGATTTCTATCGGCCTGATGGGCGGCTATGGCCGTTCCGAAACGCAGGGAGGGATGGCGGATCTCAAAGCCGAGATTCTCTTTCCCCTATCTCGCAGTTTTAGTCTCGGGATAGGGTCCGGATATCTGAGCGGCTCCGGCCAGAGGCACGGGATGGGAAATGCCGGTATGATGGGCGGGATGATGGGAGGCATGATGGACGGCCAGGGAGGCATCTCCATGGGCTTTGACCATAGGTTCCGGGCCACTCCGCTGACCCTGACCGCCTATCTCAGAAGGCCCCTCGGTTACTCCGCTGGGTTAACTCTTCAGGGCGGGATCGGCTATTACCTCAGTAGCTACCGGGATATCAGCCTGCAGAGAAAGCAGGCCTTCGGCCCGCACTTCGGCTTGGGAGCGGACCTCAGGATCGCCCGCAATGTCCTTGTTGTCGGCGAAGCCGACTATCGCTTTGTCAGCATCAAGGGCTTCAAGGCTGACCTCCATGCCGGGTTTGACCTCGATGATCAGGGACACCCCATGGATGGATTCTGGTATTTCGGCCAGGCTGACGGCCGATACCACTTCCGCTTGGACGACGGGCATATGGACGAATTCAGGAGGGATCTTCCGCCTTTCGATATCATCCTCAGCGGCTTCAGCCTGAGAGCCGGACTGAGGTTCGGGTTTTAGGCACTCGAGATGAAAGCCGCTGCGTTTGACTGAACCGGCGGTGCTGCAGGGATATTGATGCGCCGCTTTCTTGTGGGGAATTGGAATGAATCGGGGAGGGCGAGATGAAAAAAGCTATTGTCTTTTTGGTCGTGGTCCTTTTGACCTTCACCGCCTTCGCTCAGGAGGCCGACCTCGACCTCGATGCGCTCGTTAGCGCGGCCTTGGAGAAGAATCCGATGATCAAATCCTTGGAGGATGCGGCCAGGGCCGCGAAGTTCAGGATCGGCCCCGCCGGCGCGCTGCCCGATCCGGTCATCGGGTTCGGGCTGAAGAATATGGGCCTGACGCGCTGGACGGTGGGCGAAGAGATCATGAGCGAAGTCGGGATCACTGTGTCCCAGATGATCCCTTTTCCCGGGAAGCTGAGCCTCAGGGCCGAGATCGCATCGACCCAGGCGCTGCGGTCCAAAGAAGACCTTGGGGCCGCAAGACTCGAGCTTGTCCGTCAAATCAAAGAGCTCTATGCCAGGCTTTTCTATTATCAGAGGTCGGTCGAGCTTCTTGGGCAGAAGAAAGAAGTCCTCGAGAAGGCCCTCCAGCTGGCGGAGCTAAGATATTCGATCGGCACGGGCGCCCAGCCGGATATCTTCAGGGCCAAGGTCGAGATATCGGGAATCGACGAGATGTCGCTCAACATGGGCCAGATGATCCGGACGACCACGGCCAACATCAATGCGCTCTTGGCCGAGCCCCCGGACAGCCCCCTGGGGAGGGCTAAAGAAATACCCTTCCAGGAATTAACGATAGACCTCGGCTCGCTTCAATCCGCCGCCCAGGACAAGTACCCTCTCCTCAAAGCCGCTCAGCTCATGATCGAGGAAGGGGAGACCGAGGTTCGGATGGCCAGAAAAGAATATTATCCCAATTTCATGGTCCAGGTGGGAAAAGGATTTAAGGGCGCGCTGCCCGATATGTATGAGGTCATGGTGGGGGTGGAGATTCCACTCTATGCCAAAAGGAAACAGGCCAACCTGCTGGAAGAATCGGTCTCCCGGCTGAGCGGCAGCCGCAACGAATACGCCTCCATGAGAAATGAGGTCGGGTTCATGATTACCGAAAGCTACACCATGGCGCGGACGGCCGGCGACCTCGTCGGTCTCTACAAAAACAAAATTCTTGCTCAAGCCCGGTTTGCCTATGAGTCTTCTCTAGTCAATTACCAGACGGGCAAAGTCGATTTTTTGATGCTCATCTCCGACATCACCAACTTGTTTACTTATGAGACGGAGTATTTTAGAAACCTCAGCAGTCTTTGGGCCTCTGCGGCCAAGCTTGAAGAGCTGACCTCCCTCGAGTTGCTCAGCCCGCCCAAAGAGGCGACATCCGTGATAGGAAGCCGGGACGTCTCGACAAGTCGATGAATGGCGAGGGCGGGATGAAAAAAACGGCTGCGGAATAAAGAAGGAGAGATCGGGATGATAAGATTTACAGGACAGACGAAAAAAGTCGGCTTCTCCATAGTTTTCTTTCTCGCGGCGGTTTCTTTCGCGGCCGTCTGCAAGAAATCTTCAACGACTCAGGCTCCGCCATCCGGACAGGTTGCTGAAGCTCGCGGGGGCGAGACGCAGGGGCAGCCGGCGCCCGTAAAGAAAGCCTTGTACCGCTGCCCCATGCATCCCACTTACACTTCCGATAAGCCCGGCTCCTGCGGTATTTGCGGGATGGACCTTGTCCCGGTCGAGAAGGAAGAACAAGCGACACCGCCTGCAGCCAAGAAAAAAAACATGTACCGGTCCACCATGAATCCGAATGAGGTCTCCGACAAACCGGGCAAGGATTCGATGGGCATGGACATGGTTCCCTTCGAAGTTGAGGAGAGCGGAACCGTCACCGAAGTCGGGGGGCGGATCCAGGTCAAAATCAGTCCCGAGAGACAGCAGCTCATCGGGATCAAAACGGCGTCCGTGAAGTCCCAGCCCATCCATAAGCTCATCAAGGCCGTCGGCCGGGTCGATTATGCCGAGCCGAACATGTCGTTCGTCAACCTCAAGTTCGACGGCTGGGTGGAAAAGCTCTGCGTGAACTCGACGGGCCGAGCCGTCCGGAAGGGCGAGCCCCTTTTCGACATCTACAGCCCGGAACTTGTCTCCGCGGAGCAGGAGTATCTCATCGCCCTCAAAGCCGGCGCGGCGCTTGGGGATGTATCGTCGATCCTCAATTCCGCTCGGGAGAAGTTGAGGCTTTGGGATGTCACGGACAGCCAGGTCGAAGAACTCGGACGAAGCGGGCAATTCAAAAAAACCGTAACGGTCTATTCTCCGGGATCCGGGATCGTGATCGAGAAGAACGTCATTCAGGGGCAGAAGATCATAGCCGGGGAGAACCTGTTCAAAATCGCCGACCTCTCCAGGGTCTGGATCATCGGGGAGGTCTACGAATACGAGCTGCCCTTCATCAAAACAGGGCAGGAGGTGAAAATCTCGCTCTCCTATTATCCCGGGGAATCTTTCGCCGGCCAAATCACATATATCTACCCTTATCTTAAGCCCGAGACGCGAACGAACCAAGTCCGTATAGAGGTTGCCAATCCGGGTCTCAAGCTCAAGCCCGAGATGTTTGCCAATCTCGAGATCCAGGTCGATTACGGAACGAGGCTGACCGTCCCTTCTGATGCCGTTCTGGACGCCGGCGACACCAAGATCGTCTTCGTCGCCAAGGGCGACGGCTATTTTGAGCCCCGCGAGGTCAAGCTTGGCGTCAGGGGCCAGGATATGTACGAGGTCCTCGGCGGGTTAAGCGAGGGAGAGAATGTGGTCACATCCGCCAACTTCCTTATCGACTCGGAGTCGAGCCTCAAGGCCGCCCTCAGCCGGATGACCAAGACCGCGGCGGGAGACCACAAAAATGATTGAAAAAATCATCGAGTTCTCGGCGAAGAATAAGTATATCGTCATCATCTTTGTCGCCGCGGCCATCGTCGGCGCGATCTACGCCGTCCGGAACATCCCGCTGGACGCGATCCCGGACCTCTCGGACACCCAGGTCATCATCTATTCGAGGTGGGACCGGAGCCCCGATATCATCGAAGACCAGGTGACATATCCCATCGTGACGGCTATGCTCGGAGCTCCCAAGGTCAAGGCCATCCGCGGTTACTCCGACTTCGGGTTCTCCTATGTGTATGTCATTTTCAAGGACGGGACGGACATCTATTGGGCCCGCAGCCGCACCCTGGAATATTTGAGCAAGATTACACCCAGGCTCCCGCAGGGCGTCCAGACCGAAATGGGGCCCGATGCGACGGGCGTGGGTTGGGTCTATCAGTACGCCCTCGTCGACAAGTCGGGGAAGAATGACCTGGCCCAGTTGCGAAGCTTCCAGGACTGGTACATGCGCTACTGGCTTCAGGGCGTGCCCGGGGTCGCCGAAGTCGCTTCCGTCGGAGGCTTCCAGAAGCAGTATCAGGTCAACGTCAGCCCCAACGCCCTCCAGGCCTATAACATCCCCCTGATGAAGGTCATCGAGGCCATCAGAGACGGGAATAACGACGTCGGCGGGCGGCTGGTTGAGTTCTCGGGAAAGGAATATATGGTCCGGGGCCGCGGCTACGCCAAGTCGGTCAAGGATATCGAAGACATCGTCGTCAAGAACGACATGGCCGGGACTCCGGTCCTCGTCAGGAATATCGCCCAAGTCGTTCTGGGTCCAGAGATCCGGCGTGGCGTCGCGGACCTCGACGGCCAGGGGGACACGGTCGGCGGCATCGTCGTCATGCGCTCGGGGGAGAACGCCCTGAACGTCATCAACCGGGTCAAGGAAAAGCTCAAGGAGACCCAGCCCTCCCTGCCCGCAGGAGTCGAAGTTGTGACGACCTATGACCGTTCGGAGCTGATCAATCGGTCGATCGAAACCCTCAGGAGCCAGCTCATCGAGGAAATGATCATCGTGAGCATTGTTATCATGCTCTTCCTCTGGCATTTTCCGTCGGCCATCATCCCGATCGTCACCATCCCGATCGCTGTCCTGCTGGCGTTCATCCCCCTGTATGGAATGAAGTTGACTTCCAACATCATGTCCCTTTCCGGGATCGCCATCTCCATCGGCGTCCTTGTCGACGGGGCCATCGTCGAAGTGGAGAACGCGTATAAGAAGCTGCAGCTCTGGCAGGCCGGCGGGCGGAAGGGCGATTATCACGTGGTCCGGTTGAACGCCCTCAAGGAAGTCGGGCCTTCGGTCTTTTTCTCACTGCTCGTCATCGCCGTCGCCTTCTTGCCCGTTTTCACGCTTGTGGACCAGGAAGGGCGGCTGTTCAAGCCGCTCGCCTACAGCAAGAACTTGGCTATGGCCATCGCCGCCGTCTTAGCCATCACCCTCGACCCCGCCATGCGCATGCTTTTTACCCGGATGGACTACAAACATTTCCGGCCAAAGTGGATGTCGGGAATCGTGAACACGATCACGGTCGGCCGCTATTACGCCGAGGAGAAGCATCCGATCAGCAAGATCCTCTTCCGGATCTATGAACCGGCCTGCGAGTTCGTCCTCAAGTACCGGAAGGCCACCATCGCCGGGGCGTTCGTGCTCATGGCCGCGACCGTGCCCATCTTCTTCAAGCTCGGGTCGGAGTTCATGCCCCCGCTTAATGAAGGAACAATCCTCTACATGCCGACGACTCTGCCGGGAATATCGGTGACGGAGACCCAGAATCTCCTCCAGACGATGGACAAGGTCCTCATGGACACGCCCGAGGTCGAACGGGTCTTCGGCAAAGCGGGCCGGGCCGAAACCTCGACCGACCCGGCGCCGTTCAGCATGATGGAGACGACGGTCGTTCTGAAACCCGAAAGTGAGTGGCGGTCGGTCAAACGCTGGTACTCGTCGCTCCCGCAGTTCCTCCGGAGGCCGTTCCGCCACATCTGGCGCGACCGCATCACCTGGGACCAGCTGGTCAACGAGCTGGACCAGAAAATGCAGTTCCCGGGTGTCTCCAACGCCTGGACCATGCCCATAAAAGCCAGGATCGACATGCTGACGACGGGCGTACGCACCCCGATCGGCATCAAGGTCTACGGAGCGGACTTGAAGGAAATCGAGAGGATCGGGACGAGCCTCGAAACGCTCCTGCGGGAGGTCAAGGGAACACGGAGCATCTTCGCCGAACGCGTGACGGGAGGCTATTTCGTCGACTTCGACATCCGGCGTGAGGATATCGCCCGCTACGGGCTGACCATCAAAGAGGTCGAGATGATCATCATGTCGGCGATCGGCGGGGAACCCGTTACGACGACCGTGGAGGGCCGAGAGCGATACACGGTGAACGTCCGGTACGCCCGAGAGCTTCGAGACGACCTGGATAAACTTCGCCGCGTGCTCGTCCCCACGATGTCCGGCGCGCAGATCCCGCTGGAGCAGCTGGCTGACATTCACCTGACTCTCGGACCATCCATGCTCCGGGACGAAAACGCGATGCTCGCCGGCTATGTCTATGTCGACATCACGGGCCGTGACGTGGGAAGTTACGTGGCCGAGGCCAAGAAGATTGTCAGGGAGAAGCTGACCTTGCCGGCGGGCTATTCCCTCCAGTGGAGCGGGCAATATGAAAATATGCTGCGGGTGAAAGAGCGACTCAAGGTGGTCATCCCCTTGACGATTTTTATCATTTTCATTCTGCTTTACATGAACACCAAGTCCCCGGTCAAGGCGGGCATCGTCATGCTGGCCGTGCCGTTTTCCCTGATCGGCGCGATCTGGTTCCTGTACATCCTGAAATTCAACGTTTCTATCGCCGTCTGGGTCGGCATGATCGCCCTTATGGGGCTGGACGCGGAGACGGGCGTCTTCATGCTCCTATTCCTTGACCTTTCCTATTACGACATGGTTCGGCAGGGGCGCATGAAGACGTTCCAGGACCTCAAGGAGGCGATCATCCACGGGGCCGTGAAGCGGATCCGGCCCAAAATGATGACCGTTACAGCGATGTTCATGGGCCTTATTCCCATCATGTGGTCCCTGGGTACTGGCTCGGACATGATGAAGCGTATCGCCGCCCCGATGATCGGCGGTATCTTTACCAGCTTCATCCTGGAGCTGTTGGTCTACCCCCCGATCTATGCCATCTGGAAATGGCGCTATGAGATGAAACGCGGTACGGTGGACGTCAGTCAACTGCCGGTTCCCCACTTGAGGGGACATTGAGGAAGACGCAAAAGGTTATCGAGCTTTCGCAATCTTCAGCCGGTCGTGGCGGCGATCTTCATGTCGCTGAGCACGGTCATCGTCGCCGTGAACGCCTTGTTGCTGAGGCGGCGGGGGTTATAAAAAAAGGGAATTTTTAACGGATCACCACGGAGGGTACGGGAGCGATTGATTCCGGGAGGCGCGCGTGCTACACTCGCGCGGTGGATTGAGAAGAGAGCCGAGGAGAGGAAGATGCAAAACGCCTTGGAAACTCCCGTCACTGTCGTCCCCGAGGACAACCTTGTCCCGGTGAGCGACCATCTGCAGCGCATGTCGGACATCCCGGCTTCGCGCATGTTTTTGATCAACAAGAGCCTGGCTGTGTACCGGCAGAAATATCCGGCTGGAACGACCTACGACGCCTCGCAAGGGGACGGGGGGGCCAGCCTGCCGGGCGTATCTCCCGAGGTCCTCGAGCGAGCAGCTGAGCTCCAACGAGATCACGGCAGCGCTTATGACATGCCCTATGGCACGGATGCTTTTCGCCGCTCGGTCGTGGAGAAATACTGGAAACTCGACGCCGGCTCCGGACTCGGCCCATCCCATATCCTGGCCACGGTCGGCGGCCGTGACGCCCTCATGAAAGCCTACACGGCAATGCTGGCGTTGGGCCACGGCCGCGCCGGCGACATGGTCATCGTCAGCCGCGTCCCCTGGATCTCCTACAACTGGGGTCCCTATGGCGTCGGGGCCAATGTCCTGCTGGCGCCGGGATCCCCCGACAACGGCTGGGCCTATACAGAGGACGGCCTGAGAGCCTGCGTCGATTACGCCACGCGCTTGGGACGGAAGATCGCCGGACTGATCATCACCAATCCCGATAACCCGACCGGAAACACGATTTCGGCAGAGAGGCAGATCGCCCTGGGCAAAGCCGCCTTGGGCCTTGGCGTTGCCTTCGTGCTCTACGATTGGATGTACCACTACATCACCGACGAGCAGCCCATGGACCTCAACGCGTTTATCAGGGCTTTCGAACCCTCCGAGCGGCCGAGACTCATGTTCTTGGACGGGATCACGAAATCCCTCGGAGGCTCTAACATCCGCAACTGCCACCTCATCGCCTCCGAACTAGTCGTCAAGTGGATCGCTGCCCGCGCCTCCCATACGGTCATTCCTTCGTTTTATTCCATGGCGGTGGCCATGGCGGCCTACGAGATGGGATACGAGAAAGCCTGCCGCTCTATCGTCGAGCCCACCAACGCCAGCCGCCGCGTCTTGAGACAATTCCTGAAGGATAATAAGTTTGAGGCAATCCTCGGCCAGGGCTACTATGCCTTTATCAACGTCGGCGGATGGCTGAGAAAAAAGGGCTGGCCCAACACGGAACAGCTCGGCCAGTACCTGGCCGAACAACACGGGCTGGCCGCAGTCCCCGGGATCTTTTTCTCGGTCTATGGCGGTGACTGGATCCGCTTTTCCTATGCCACACCGGTGGACAAAACCCTGGGCGCGGCCCGGCGGTTGGTGGAGGGCCTGAATGAGCTTGTCTTTGCCTGAAGTCGGCCGGTTCGCTGAAAAATACGGACTGGCCCGACAGGAAGCCCTCAAGACTTTCCCCGAGAGAGGGACGTGCGGACTCGAGCTCGAATGGAACATGCTCGACGCCGATTTCCGTCCTCTGCAGACGGTCGGTTCCGGGCCTGACCGGCGGTCGTTCGTCGATGCTCTCCGGGCGGATTTCCTCCCCGATTGGCAAGTCGAGAGGAGCCAGCTCGAGGTCTTCCACTGGATGATCGAATGGGTGACGAGGCCCTATTATTCTCCTGTCGGAGCCATCTACGAATCGAGGCTTCTCGAGGCCTGCCTCACCAACGCCTTATCCCGCGCCGGCCGCGCCTTCGGAGAGCGCCTTTATTTCCTGCACGGCAACCTGCTCAGCGCTGTGCAAGTCGGACATGATTCGATCCCCGGGGGCTGGAACCTGGCCAAGAGGCGCTACCTGGAGCGCTGCGTTGACCTCTACGGCACCCGGTTGGCCACCTCCGGCATCCACGCCAACCTCTCCCTCCCGGAGCCCCTGCTGGCCTGGGATTTCATGCACCTTTCCCCGGCTGAGCGGGGAGACGAGCACCTCGACAGCTACAAAAACCGGGTCTACATCGAGGGAACCCGGCTGATGCGGGCCTTCGCCGCCCTCTTTATCGCCACCTCGGCCAGCACGCCCCTCCGGCCGGGAGTGCGGGATGGGCTGCCTGTCGTCGAGCTCAGCGAGTCGGATTCGGTGAGAAGCTTGACCTTCCCGAGCCCCGAGACACTCGACCTTCCTCATCTCTACCGGTCTCATGCGGACTATCTCCGGATCTCCTATGACCTCGTTCGGCGGGGCATCAGGTTCGGCAACAACAACTGGACGGCAGTCCGGGCGCGGTCTTTCGCCGAGCCCGTAGAGCGGTTGATCGCCGTGAGCAGCGACCAGCTTCATTCTCTCTACCGCCGGGGGTTGTATGCCTCGGGCGAAACAGAAACGGTCGAGGATATGGCCGAAAAAATCGTCATCCAGAACCTTCTCGCCCGGATCGATCTTCCCATGGCGCGCGTCGAAGTCCGTACCGACGAGGGCGGTCACCCCCTGGAGCTCGATATTGCTAACCTGGCCCTCAAAGAACTTCTCCTCATCCAGTTCTATGCCGACCCGACCTACGGCAGGGCTTTCCGGTATGACGGCGAAGACCTGGCCCGAGCCAGGCGAAACGAGCGGTCGGCAGCCGAGCGGGGGTTGAGCGCCCAAATCGAGGACCCCTTCACGGGCAAGCCTATCTTGATGCGGGAATTCTTGCGCCGGACGCTTACGGAGCTCGGACCTCTGGCCGAAGCCCTGGACAGGAAAGAGCTTCTCGAGCCGCTCCGCGAGATGTCCGGTGGAGCTCCGAATACGGCCGCCCGGATGCGCGAGGAGCTCAGCAAGGAGTTGGGTCAAGAGACCAGTGTTCCTCTTGATATCCTTCGACATCTGGCCGAAAAGCGCGAAGTCCAGGTCTCTCGCGACGTCGAACGGATCGCCAGGGAATTGGTGTATCAGGGAGAAGACGCGGCGAAATGGCAGGACCTCCTGGGGCGGGCCAGGGACGAGGCGCGGCGCGAACCCAGCGCTCCCATCCGTTTCCAGGCTCCCCTGGGCGCTTGGCTTGGCGTGAGCTATCTGAACAAGACAGCGGAGATCGTCGACCTGGCTAAGCAGCTTATCCGGATTCCCTCGGTGACCAACGCCCCGCCCGGTCACCAGCGCCTGGATGAAGTCCATCGGGCGGCGACGCTTATCTACGATTATCTGCGCCAGGCAGAGCTCGAGGTGAGGATTTTTGACAATGGAAGATACCCGGCCGTCCAGGCGACTTTTCCGGGGCAGAGCGAGGCTCCGGTCATGCTCTGCGGCCACTTCGACGTGGTCGCTCCTGACCCCGACGATTCGCAATTCGATCCGACTCTCGATGGGGACTTCCTCCTGGGTAGGGGCGCCGCCGATATGAAGACCGTTGTCGCAACTTATCTGGTCTGGATGAAAGATGCCAGGCGGCGGACCGCCGCCTTCCCCGGCGTCAGTCTGCTCCTCGTCGGGAACGAAGAGATCGGTGAGGGCGAGCCCATGGGAACTCCTCACGTCCTGCGCGAGTTACTGGAAGAGAATGGGTATGCCCCTCAACTTCTGATCGCCGGCGAACGGACGGGCGAACGGGGGGACGAACTGATGGGGGAGGTCTGCGTCGAAAACCGCGGCCTAGTCAGGCTGGAGATTTCCGTCAGCGGAGAGAGGGGCCATACGGGAATGGCCAGTGCTCCACTGGACCTAAGCGTCCGGCTGTTCCGGGCGCGCGACGAGCTGATGGATCTTCTGGAAAAGCGACTTACTCTCAAAGGAGACGGCGGCTGGCAGTCCCAGGTTCGGTTTCCCTTCGTCCGAGTCGGCGAGGACGGGATTTTTAATGTCACGGCCGGCCGGGGAATCCTCGGGATCGAGATTCGCCCCATTCCCCAAGACCGGATTTCGGAACTAGTGTCAGAAATCAGGGACTACTGCTGCCGCCTAGCCCTTGAGCTCGAGGTTGTAGCCGCAGAAGACGCGGTGGTCTGCCGGCGCGATAATCCTTTCCTTGGGAAGCTGCTCCAATCGGTCCGGGAGGCCTTTGGTCATGAACCTGTTCTGGGACGTAAGCTCCCGGCCACCAGCGCCAGGTTCGCTCCCGGCGGCCAGGGGGTCGTCTGGGGCCAGACCGGGATCGGGCCCCACGCGGCCGGGGAGCGGCATTTTCTGCCCAGTATCGCTCCGTACTACAAAGCCCTTAGCCTGCTGGGCGAGAAATGCCGGAAGGGCTAAGCCTCCGTTATTTAGCTCCGGCCGCGAAGCGCCTATATTAGATTAACTCCTCATTGCCCTGCGGGCCACCCGCGAACGATCAAAATCCCCCTCCTCCCCACCTCTTCCCACCAGGGAAGGAGGATGTATGAATTGCCCTGCTGATTCCTCCCCCTAGGCGGGGGAGGATAGAGGAGAGGGGGATTTTCAAGGTAATCCTATAGGAATTATACTAAAAATAACTGTGCTAGAATGGTATGAGAACAGACTCGATTTTGGAAGGAACTCGGAGGAAAGAAAATGAGAATCGGCGTTTTAGGTACGGGAGATGTCGGACGGGTGCTCGGAGCGGGTTTCGCGGCGCTCGGTCATGAAGTTAAGATCGGGTCGCGGAGCCCCCAGCAGGAGAAAGTCAGAGAATGGCTGAAAAAGGTGGGCCCTAAGGCCTCAGCCGGGACCTTCGCCGAGGCTGCGGCATTCGGTGATATCGTCGTCCTGGCCATTCTTTGGACGGGTACAGAGAACGCGATCAAGCTGGCCGGGCCGCAGAACCTGACAGGCAAGGTTCTCATCGATGTCACCAACCCTCTCGATTTTTCCGCCGGCGCGCCTCGGTTGGCCGTCGGGCACACCGACTCGGCAGGGGAGACCGTCCAGCGCTGGCTGCCCCAGGCTAAGGTCGTCAAGGCGTTTAACTATGTCGGAAACGCCCATATGGTCAACCCACAATTTCCGGGCGGGCCCCCGACCGCGTTCATCTGTGGAAATGACGGGGGAGCCAAGGAGACGGTGGCCGGATTGCTCGAGGCCTTCGGCTGGCCGTCCGTCGACATCGGCGGCATCGAGGGCTCCCGCTATCTCGAACCGCTGGCCATGCTCTGGATCATCTACGGCGCCGGTACCAACACTTGGAACCATGCTTTCAAGCTGCTGCGGAGGTGATCACTCGCAGCAGATCCGGACCTTCTCCCGGCCTTCGGCCTCTTCGGCTCGGCCGTTATTGACCTGCCTGCGGCGTTGATATATAAACTCATTCCTTAGCCCCGAAAAGGAGATTGAACCATGAGACGTTCGATAGTTCTAACCTTTGCCGCCGTGCTTCTGCTCGCCGTTGCAGCCCTAGCGCAATACACGCCCTGGCTCTACTGGACGTTCCTGCCAAAGGAGCAGATGGATGAAATCGTCGGCGAAGCCTCGGGTGAGACCGCCTGGCGGACCGTGGCCACGATCAACGCCTACAACAGAGACCGGCTGCCCGAAGAGTTCACAGGGACATTTTTCGAAACCCAGTATGTCCTCGATCAGTTGAAGCGCTATGGAGTGGCCGGCGCCGAGGTTTTTTCTTTCCCGGGTGGAGAGGCCTGGAGAGCCACCAAGGGAGAGCTCTGGGAGGTCAAGCCCATTCGCCAGAAACTGGCTTCTTATAACGATATGGTTCCGATGCTCGCCAGCGGAAGTTCCCCGACGCAGGCGACGGGCGATTTGATCTGGGTCGGCCGCGGCACTCCCGAGGAGATCCGTCTGGCCAAGGTGGAGGGGAAAATCGTCGTTACCGAGGGCAACATTTCAGCGGTCCACAGCGAGGCCTGCCTCAGGCAGGGCGCCCTTGGCGTCATCGCCATCAGCCAGGGACGTCCGGACTCCGGCCCGCTCGCGCTTCCCTGGAGCGGAATCGGCGCAAGGGGAAGGCCGCCAATCCCAGGCATGGCTCCGGCTGAGCAGCCCGGCGCTGCGCCTCCGCCCAAACCCAAGTTTGGATTCAACCTCCCTCTGCGCGAGGGCGATTTCTTAAAGAGACGCCTGATGACCGGAGAAACGATCACGGTTGAAGTGAAAATTGAAACTCAGACCGTACCCTACGATTTGGAAAACATCGTCGGCTTGATCCCCGGCACGGACCCGAACGCTGGCGAGATCATCTTCTCCGCCCACCTGTTCGAGGGCATCGTTAAGCAGGGAGCCAACGACAACATCTCCGGCAGCGCCGCCATCCTGGAGGCGGCCCGGACACTGCAGACCCTGATTTCCGACGGCCGGCTGCCCCGTCCTAAAAGGTCGATCCGTTTCATCTGGGGGCCGGAATTCGCCGGCATCGGCCGCTGGGTCCAGGCCAACCAGGCGATCATGGAAAAAACGCTCTGCAACATCAACATGGACATGGTCGGGGAGTGGCTGACCAAGTGCCAGGCCCACATGTGCCTGATGCGGACGACCTACGGGAATCCCCACTATATTAACGACGTCGTCGAAAACTACTATCGATACGTGGGCGAGGGCAACCGCGAACGGATCCAGAACAGGAGCTCCTCCTATCCCGTTCCGCGGAGGATTGTCTCGCCTTTCGGCGCGGAAGAGCCGTTCTATTATTCGATCGAGACACATTACGGCGCTTCTGACCATGAAGTCTTCAATGATTGGGGTGTCGGCGTTCCGGGAGTGATGATGATCGCCTGGCCCGATCCCTGGTATCATCTGTCTGGCGACTTGGCCGACAAGTCCGACTCGACGCAGCTCAAGAGGACAGCCGTTATCGGCGCGGCAGCCGCCTATACGGTCGCGTCGGCCGACGATAATCTGGCCGTGCGGATCGCCGCCGAGACCGCGAGCAACGCCACGCGGCGGCTCGGCCATCAGTTTGCGGTCGGTCTCGAAGAGCTCAATTCGGCGACGACCGAATCTTTCGTCGAATCCTTCAAGTCTGCCCGGACCTATCTCGAGGCGGCGCTGATGAATGAGCGGGAAACGCTCGACAGCATCCTTGAGTTGGCGGTCGATAAGGCTAAGGTCGGCGCCTACATCCTCAAGATGAAAAAGACGGTCGAGGCCGTAGCTGCCGCCCATCTGGCAGCTCTGCAAGCTCACATGGAGACGGTCGCGGCAAAGCTTGGGACGAAACCGACAACCTTGGTTTTATCGGACCTCGAAAAGAAAGCGGCCAAGATAATCCCGCGCCCGACCCCCAAGGTCAGAGCAGACGGCTACCGGGGATACGCCAAGCTCATCGAGCAGGTCCCTAAGGAAGAAAAGGCCAAGTTTCCTTATGCCCAACTCGGCCCCGCCGATTTCATGGGCAACACCGCCGACCTCCATTGCCTGATCAATGGAACCCACAGCATCCTGGACATTAAGAAGATGCTCGATGCTCAATCCCAGCGGAAGGCCAGCCTCCAGCATATCATCAACTATGTCCAGATCCTCAGGCTCGCCGGCCTGGTCGAGATCAAGGAGCTGAAATAGATTGTCCCTCGGCCGAGTGGGGCTTTTTATCCCCTGCTACATCGATCAGGTCTATCCCCGGGTGGGGATGGCGACCGTCCGGCTGCTCGAGAAACTCGGGGTTTCTTTTGAATTCCCTGTCAACCAGACCTGCTGCGGCCAGCCCCAGTTCAACTCCGGCTGCTTTAGCGACGCGGCCAAGCTGGCCGTCAAGATGTGCCGGATATTCAAGGATTTCGACTGGGTCGTCTGTCCATCAGGGAGCTGTACGGGGATGGTCCGGGAGTATTATGAGCTCCTCCTTGACAGCGAGAAAGCGAGAGACGACTTCAAGCATCTGGTTTCCCATACCTTAGAGCTCTGCGAGTTTCTGATCGATGTTCTGAAGGTCGAAACGATCGACGGGTCTTTCCCCCACAAGGTAGGCCTCCACCAGAGCTGTCATGGGCTGCGCGGACTCGGTCTCGGCGTCCCGAGCGAGCAGGTCCTGCCGGGGCGGACGGGCAAGGTAATGCGGCTCCTTAAGTCACTGCGGGGGATCGAGCTCGTCACCACCGGCCGCTCCGATGAGTGCTGCGGGTTCGGCGGCACGTTCTCGGTCTTTGAGGGGGCGGTCTCGAGCTTCATCGGCCGGGACCGGATCAAGGACTACGAGCAGGCCGGCGCCGAGGTCATCGTGAGCTATGACGTGAGCTGCCTGATGCACCTCGAAGGCCTCATCCGGCGGGATAAGAAACTGCTCAGGGTTATGCACATCGCCGAGATCCTGGATGGAGCGGTCGCATGAAGAGCCACTCCCGGCTGGCCGCCGCTTTCCTGAAACAAGAGGAGAGGGCGCACTGGCACGACCAGGCCCTTTGGTACGTCCGCGAGAAACGGGACCGGATGGCCGCCTCGGTCCCCGACTGGGAAGCCCTCCGCGAGACGGCCCAGGCGATCAAGCGCCACGCTCTCGCCAACTTGCCCCGTTATCTCGAGGAGTTCGAGCGAAACGCCGCGGCCAGGGGGGCTATCGTCCACTATGCCCTGGATGCCGCCGAGCACAACCGCATCGTCTTCGAGATCCTGAATGGGAGAAACGCCCGGCTCGTGGCCAAGAGCAAGTCCATGCTGAGCGAGGAATGCGGCCTGAACGAGTTCCTCGATCGGAACGGCGTCGAGGTCGTCGAGACCGACCTGGCCGAGCGGATCATCCAGCTGGCCGGAGAGCGGCCGAGCCACATCGTCCTGCCGTCCATCCATATCCGGAAGGAAGAGGTCGGGGATATTTTTCATGAGCACCTGGGAACGGAGAGAGGCGAGTCTGACCCTATTCGCCTGACCCGGGCGGCGCGGACCCACTTGCGGGAAAAGTTCTTGGCCGCAGAGGCGGGGGTCTCAGGCGTCAATTTCGCCGTCGCCGAGACGGGCGCCGTCGTCATCTGCACTAACGAGGGCAACGCCGACCTGGGGAACTCGCTGCCGGACCTCTATATTGCGGTCATGGGCGTCGAAAAGGTCATCCCGAAGACAAGGGACCTGAGTGTTTTCCTGCGGCTTCTTTCGCGCTCGGCGACCGGGCAGCCGATCTCGGCCTACACATCGCATCTTCTGGGGTCGCGGCCCGGCCAGGAGATGCACATCGTCATCGTCGACAACGGCCGGAGCGAAATCCTCCGGCGGGAACCGTTTCACAAAGCGGCCTTCTGCATCCGCTGCGGGGCCTGCCTCAACACCTGCCCGGTTTATCGGCGGAGCGGCGGGCACAGCTATAACTATGTCATCCCCGGGCCGATCGGGACTATCCTGGCCATGCACCGCGACCTCAAAAAATACAAAGATATGCCTTATGCCAGCACGCTGTGCGGGTCGTGCACGGCCGTCTGTCCGGTCAAGATCGATATCCACCGCCAGATCGTCCTCTGGCGAAACGAGGTGGTCGAAGCGGGCTATCTCGGCCGGGCCAAGTCGGCAGCACTTAAGACGGCCACACTCGGGATGAAGAGCACCCGGCTCTTCCGGACGGGAGGCTGGGCTCTCCGCAAGCTCCTGCGGGTCCTGCCGCCGTTTGTTTTCAATAACCGTCTGACGGTCTGGGGGAAATCGCGCGACCTGCCGAAAATGCCCGCTCAAAGCTTTAGGGCGGAGTACCGGGCATATTCCAGGAGACTAACGAACGGATCAAGGTCAGGGATGAACAGGGAAGGCCAATCATGAAGGATAGCCGACGACTGCTATTAGATAGCCTCAAGGAACATGCGATTACCGGAGATACCTCGTACCCCGCCTATTCGCACCCTGATACCGGGATCACCGACCTCCGGCGGTCGTTCCAGTCGGTCATCGAATCAGTGGGAGGTGAATGCCGGTTTGTCGCCGACCCGGAGGCCGCCCGGAAGCATGTCACCGGCTCCCAGGTCTTCCTCACGGCGAAACAGGTCTGTTCATATGTCAAAGAGATCGCCGAGGGAAACTTCGATGCCGAAACAAAAGCGGCCGCCCAGCAATGCGCGGACGTCGACCTGACCATTGTCCGGGGCGAACTTGGAGTCGCCGAGAACGGGGCCGTCTGGGTCAACGCCGACCCGCTCCGTCACCGGGCCCTCCTTTTCCTCCCGGGGAACCTCATCCTGGTCGTCGAGGGTAGGAACATCGTGCCGGATATGGAAAGCGCCTATGCCCGGATTGATTTCACTCGCCTGCGGAGCGGCTACTTCATATCCGGGCCATCCAAGACCGCAGACATCGAGCAGTGTCTGGTCATCGGCGCCCACGGCGCCAAGTCGCTCCTCGTCCTCGTTGTGGGCTAGCGCGCCTTTCACCATTTTTGCTCAAATTGACATCCGACGGCACTGCTTTTAGTCCGGAGCATCGGCTGGGGAGAAAACCCTGAAGCCGGGGGCCTGAGCTATGGCCTTATCGGCACTGGCGACGGCCTCACAGTTGAGCCGACGGGCCACCGCGAGAAGCAGGGCATCGTTCGTGAGCAGCCCCGCCTCTTTATGGATTCTCATGGCTTCGAGAATATCTGCTGCACCCGCCGGTTCGATCCTGAGCCCAATGCCGAAGAATTCCCTCATCTGAATCTCATAGCGGGTCAGGCGGCGTACCAGGTCGGGGCGCTCGGCTAGGGCCCGGGCGGCGTTGGCGCGTTCGATCCAGTTGTTTTCGCGGGCTTCGATCAGCATCAGCGCGTGGACGAGCTCGGCGACCATGGGAAATGGAACGACGCCTTGGAGTTCGCCCGAGACGCACCGCTTCAGGAACTCGATGCACTCGGGCGAGCGGCGCTGATTGGCGTAAACGAGGACGTTCGTATCGATCGCGATCCAGGCGCCCGCACGGATTGCCGAGAGCGGGTGGCTCATGGGGCGAGAGTGTCCTCTTCGAGGATCTCATCGATCTCTTCAGGCGGAAGGATGCCGCCGTGGGAGGCAAATTTCTCGAGCGAGCGCAGGGCTTCATCACGTCCGGGCCGGCGGTCGAGGTAGCCGACGAGAGCGTCCTCGATCAAGCCGGACAGGGCACGCTTCTCGAGCGCCGCCCTCTGCTTGGCGCCGGACAGGAGGTCCTCGTCAATGATCGTGCCGATTTTCTTTTTCATGACTTGACTCAGGCCCCAATGGACGCTCGGTCAACCCTGGATTTCTCAGGGAACTCCGGCGTCTCATCGAGAAGGAAAATAATAGTGGCATTTTCTTGTATGCTTGTCAATAGCTATCTAGATTTCTAGATATAATCAAGATTAACCTCTACTCATTCAGCTTCCGCACCGGAAAAGGAATTTCCGAACATAGTCAATCGGACCGTATTTTAAGAGTCGGCTTGAAATACAGCGCCGGGAATCATAAGATAAGGCTGCGAGGCCAGGGGTCAGTTGAGCAAAACATACGACCAGGGCAAGGACGAAATCGCCAAACTGTGCCGGTACTTCGCCACCAACCGGCAGGCCTTCCTAGCGCCCGGGATCAAGGAGGCCCACGTCCGCCAGTCCCTGATTGACCCGCTTTTCGAAGCCCTGGGCTGGGACGTGCGCAACGCGGCTATGATCGCACCCCAATATCGTGAAGTTGTTCCGGAAGATAGCCTCGACGTCGAAGGTCAGCAGAAGGCGCCCGATTACACGTTCCGCGTCGGTTCGCAGCCCAAGTTTTACGCCGAGGCCAAAAAATGCGGCGTCAATATCAACGCCGACCCCGGCCCGTCCTATCAGCTCCGCCGCTACGGGTGGAGTGCCAAAGTGGCTCTGTCCGTCCTGACCGACTTTGATGAACTGGGCGTTTATGACTGTAGCTCCCGGCCGCGGATCGATGATAAGGCGTCCAATTCCCGCCTCCAGTATTTCCGCTCCGAGGAATATCCCGACCGCTGGCGGGAGCTGTGGGACATCTTTTCTCGCGAAGCCGTCTGGTCGGGCGCCTTTGACCAGTATGCGGCCTCCAAACGAAAGCACGGCACGTCGGAAGTGGACGCCGAATTTCTTAAGGAGATCGAGGGTTGGCGCGATGCCCTGGCCCGCAATATCGCCCTCCGCAACCCCACCCTTTCCCTGGACGACTTAAATGCGGCTGTTCAATTGACAATCGACCGCATCGTCTTTCTTCGCATGGCTGAAGATCGCGGCATCGAGCCATACGAGCAGTTGCTCAAGTTGTGCGAACGGCCTGAAATCTATTCCCGCTTCATGCATGACCTGTGCCTCAAGGCCGACGAGAAGTACAACTCGGGCTTGTTTCATTTTCAGAAGGAAGCCGCCATCGCCGAGGCGCCCGACCGGATCACCCCAAATCTCGACGTCGATGACAAGGTGGTCAAAACAATCCTGCAGGGCCTCTACTTTGAATATGGATCGCCTTATCATTTCGGTGTCATGCCCGTCGAGATCCTGGGCACGGTCTATGAGCGGTTCCTGGGCAAGGTCATCCGGCTGACCGAGGGCCATCAGGCCAAGATCGAAGAAAAGCCGGAGGTACGAAAAGCCGGCGGAGTTTATTACACCCCATCCTACATCGTGGATTATATCGTCAAGAATACGGTGGGCAAGCAAATAAAAGGCAAGAGCCCAGCCCAGCTTGCGGGTGGAAAGAGTGCACCAGCCTTCCGTGTTCTGGACATGGCCTGCGGGAGCGGCTCGTTCCTTCTGGGCGCGTTTCAGTGTTTACTTGACCATTGCCTTTCGTGGTACTTGGATAACAAGCCGGAAACCCACAAGAAGGCTGTTTATAAAGACCCGCGAAGCGGCCTATGGCGGCTGACGATCGAGGAGAAGAAGCGGGTCCTGATAGCGCATATATTCGGCGTTGATATCGACCCCCAAGCCGTAGAAGTCTCGAAACTGTCTCTCCTGCTCAAGGTTCTCGAGGGAGAAACCGACCAGACGTACGGAGATCAAATGAAGATCTTCCAGGAGAGGGCCCTGCCAAACCTCGCCGACAACATCAAATGTGGTAATTCCCTCATCGGCTCGGATTACTTCACGGGCAAATTGATCCCCGATCCGGAGGAATTGAAGCGAATCAATCCCTTTGACTGGAATCAGGCCTTCCCGGAGGCCATGAAAGCCGGCGGCTTCGACTGCGTTATCGGCAACCCGCCGTATGTCCGGCAAGAATCGTTAGGCCCACAATTCAAAGAATACGCACAAAAAAACTTTGCCAGCTATGCCGGGACTGCGGACCTATATACTTACTTCATCGAGAAGGCCCACTCGCTCTTAGCAGAGGGCAGCTCCTTCGGGATGATTTGTTCCAATAAGTTCATGCGGGCTAATTACGGCAGGCCTCTCCGCTCCTTTATCGCAACCCAAACGACACTTGATCAAATCGTCGATTTTGGCGAACTTCCGGTCTTTGAGAAAGCGGCAACTTTTCCGGCTATTGTTCTTACTCAAAATATCAAGCCGAAAAAACAGAAATTTATTTATGCGCCCATAAAGAGGCTTGATTTTCAATCGCTCGAAGCGGAGGTGAAAAGTATCGGTGATACTCTCGATGGGCGATCCCTCTCCGGTGACAATTGGACGCTCGCCAAAGCCCAAGAAATCGTGATCTTTGAGAAAATGAAGAAAAGAGGGATTCCTCTTGGTGAATATGTAAAAGGCAGAATCTTTTATGGCCTAAAAACTGGGCTGAATGAAGCGTTTGTCATCGACCGCGCCACTCGCAACCGCCTTATCCGCGAGGATAAGAAGGGCGTAGAAATTATAAAGCCTTTTGCTGTAGGCGACGATATCAGAAAATATCATATTAACTTCCGAAATATTTATCTAATAATTATCCCTAAAGGTTGGACCCGATCCAAAATGCAAAATGGCGGAGATGCATGGAAATGGCTACAAGAAAACTATCCTGGCGTTGCTGCTCATTTAGCTCCCTATTCGGAAAAGGCGGAAAGCCGCTTTGATAAAGGCGAGTATTGGTGGGAACTCAGAGCCTGCGATTATTATGAGGAATTTGGAAAGCCAAAAATTCTCTATCCGGATATCGCGAAGGAAAGCAGGGTTGCCTTCGATGAGGGCGGTTTATATTTTGGAAATACAGTATATTTTATCCCCATATCCGATAAATTCCTTCTGGGTTTGTTAAATTCGGGGTTAATATTTACATATTTTAAAAGGATAGCTGCAGTGCTTGGTGATGCTGATAGAGCTGGAAGAACAAGATGGTTTACCCAGAATGTCATAAAATTGCCTATTGCCACAATCGATTCCAAAAACCCCGCTGATAGAGCAATCCATGATCATATTATTAGGCTCGTCGATTCGATGCTTGCCCTGCACAAGCAGCTTTCCGAAGCTAAATCCGCCGCGCAAAAGGAAATCATCCAACGCCAAATCGATGCGACCGACAAGGAAATCGACCAGCTAGTCTATAAACTTTACGGCCTGACCAAGGATGAGATAAAAATCGTGGAGGGAGAAACGAAATGGAGAGATCACAACGCTCAAAGGCCGGGCTTGTCATAGAACATCTGGAGGGAATCTCCCGGACCGCGATAAAGCGCTATCCTGACATCATTACCGAATTCGTTAGAGGGCGAAGCGGCGTCTATGCACTCTATAAGGCCAACGACCTTTATTATGTGGGCCTGGCAAAAAACCTTCGATCAAGACTCCGTGGGCACCTTCGTGACAGGCACGCCGAGGCCTGGGATCGCTTTAACGTCTATCTCACTCAAGGAGACGAGCACCTGAAGGAACTTGAATCTCTGGTTCTCAGAATTGCAGCGCCAAAAGGAAATAGGACTGCCGGCAAATTTATGGGCTCAAGTGACCTTCTGCGTATTTTTCGACAGCGAATTGTGGGTTCCCAAAAGCGTGAGCTGGCGGAAATCACCCTCGGCGAGGCGCCGCGTGTTTCCAGAGATCGTACTGTCCGACGGAAACGCGGGGAGTACGATACGATTGTCTGTCCCGCGCATCAAGGAGGCTTCGAAAGGGAATTCTTGGGGCGGAATAGGTGGTATGCCATTCGAATTTCAAGAAATGTCATCCCGCGGCTGAGGTTTATTGCGCTTTATGTGACATCACCGGTCGGTCAAATAACCCATTACGGCCGGATTCGTTCTGTAAAGCCATGGCACAATACCAAGAAATATATCGTCAAGCTTAGCGGGAAGGCTAAACGCATCGGCCCGATCGAGTTTTCGCCCAAGGTTAATATCCAAGCGCCAAGGCTGGCGCTCATGGCCAGGCTGATGCGCGCCCGCACCCTCGCCGACGCGCTATAACTTCAAAATGGGCCGCTATTTCACATAGACTTATCATTGTTAAATAAACATCACCCGACAATCCAAATAAGGCGCTATATGCAAGGCAGTGAGCTGGCCGAACCTCTGGCCGGGGGTGGCGGCGGGATTTGGCGAGTTCCCTTGTCGGGCTTTTAAACGAATTCGAGTAAATAGGTATCATGTCCTGCTTTTGCCACGGCAGATCGTTTTGCGTGGGGCTCTTGACAAATGCATTAAATAGCATTAAAAATAATGCATATTGCCAATTCTATATGAGGGCGCTATGAGACAAAAGAGCATCACGCTTCGTCTACCTGAAGAGGAATATGAGGCGTTTACCACGATCTGCAATGAAAAGGGCTATAGCAAAACCGGCAAAATCAGGGAGTTTATCAGGAATATGGTCAAAACGGAGATTGGCGAGGTCGAGCTGAGCGCCGGGGAGTGGGAGAAGGTCCGTGAGGGAATCCGCGAGATCGAACGAGGCCAATATACCACCTTCGAGGAGATGAAGCGTGATCTCGCCCGGAGACAGCTGGCGCATAAGCAAAATCGCGAACGAAGCGCGGCGGGCCATCGAATCACTCGACCTGGAAACTCAGGAAAGAATCTTTAGAGAGCTCGAAGGCCTTCAAAGGGACCCTTTTTCAGGGAACGTCAAGAAAATCAAGGGTAAAAAGGATATTTTCCGGCTGAGGTCTGGCAGTTTCAGAGTCTATTTCCGGACTGTTTCTTTATCGCGCTGCATCGAAATCTTGTTGTTCGATCAAAGAGGGGCGATTAAAAACAAAACTCTTGAAAGACTCTAGTCAACCGGGCTTCACTGTTTCGCCTGGGGAGCATACTCTTTATACTTGACGGCAAACCTGGGGCCTGTCTGCGGAGCGGCTACTTCATCTCCGGGCCGTCCCAGACAGCAGACATCGAGCAGTGCCTGGTCATCGGCGCCCACGGCGCCAAGTCGCTCCTCGTCCTGGTCGTTGGGTACCGGCTCAGTCCTTTTTAAATACCAGGTCGCGGACCGGATCGTTGTCGATGATGAATCCGGTCACGCGGTTTTGAGCGTCCCTTTGAAACACGATCATCGGGATGGCGCGCGCGCCGGTCGTAAAATGATCTTTTTCTTCAGACGCGAGCCGGGCCTCACCCCGCTCCGGAGGCATAATGACGAGCCCCTCCCCGCGCACCTCCAGGCCGAGGCGCAGGTTCAGCTCCTCATTGAAATAGGCGCCGGCAAATTCTTTGAGTTCCTCTGGGGTCGGTTTCACCAGCACGACTTTCGGGGCGATTTGCTCGGCTCCGCCCTGTTTCCAGATGAACTGTTGAACCTTGCCCCCCTTGTCCCTTTGAAAGGTGATCCGGGCCCCGACGATATCCAACAGGAATTCGGTTTCGGACAGGGCGGTCAGGGCGAATTTCTGCCCGGGAACGCCCAAATAGAGCTGGTCGCCCGTGCGGCTGATCGTAAGGACCTGGCCCGGTCCCAAGCGGTAATCCCCGGCATACGGGTCCAGTATTGCGGGGTTCACCTTGACGCTCTTCTTGGCCGCCGCCGGCGGACTCACTTTTGTCGGCGGAGCGGCGGCTGCCGGCAGATAGATATCGACGATGTCCTGGGCAAATCCATCGGCAGAGGTATAGTCCCAATTGGCCAGGACGGCGAAGCCGAACTTCTGGTCAGGGAAGTAAGCCAGGTTCACACCGGAACCGGCCCAATCGCCCGTCAGAGAGACGAGCCGCCGGCCCGATCGGGTTTCAGTGCTCAAGCCATAGCCGAAAGCCGAGCTCTGGCCGCCGTTGAGCTTCCCGGCCGTGAACATCCTGGCGAAAATGTCTGGGCCGCCCATGCTGCCGTAATCAAGGTTCAACAGCCATTTGGTCAGGTCAGCGATCGACGTGAAAAGTGAATGTGATCCGGTGAGAGAAAGGTTGTCGATGCCTCTGAGGTACTCCTTCCGCGTATAGTTATAGCTGAGAGCCTGGTCGTCAAGGATCGAGCGACAGTTGTCGCGAAACTGGGTCCTGGTCATCTTCAGCGGCTTGAAAATATTCTCCCACGTCCAGTCGGAGAAGGGCTGGCCGGTGACACGCTTGACCGTCTCGGCCAGCAGATCATAGTTGGTATTGGAGTATTGAGAGCGGTCGCCGGGGGGAAAGATGGGCTTCTTTTGGGCTTTGATGATCTTCAGAACCTTCTCCAGCGTGATCTCCTCGCTATCCCGGCCCGTCAGCTGGAGCACGGGCAGCCAGTCCCGCAGCCCGCTGCTGTGGAAGAGCAGATGATGCAGTTGGATCGGGGTGCCGAAGTCGGGGATTTCGGGGATGAACTTACGGACATCATCGTCCAGGTCGAGCTTGCCCTGATTCACCAGCATGGCCACGGCTTGGCCGACAAACGGCTGGGCGAGGGTGGCGGTGTTGAAGACCGAATTTGGGGTTATGGCTACGCCGTGCTCCTGGCAGGCTAGGCCGAAGACTTTCTGATAAACCACCTGATTTTCTTTGACCACGGCGACGGCAAAGCCGGGCTGGTCCAGGCGGTTCCAAAAATCGAACAGTTTGTCCATTTGTTCGCCCGGCGTTAAAGGACTTGCTTTTTGAGCCTCGCTTTGGCCCCGGGCGAAAAGCGGAAGGATGGCCAACACTATCGTGATCCAATAGCCCACTTTTTTCATGAGTCCCTCCCAGGTAAGGAATGTTGGACCGGAATCCGGTTCAAAACGAATTCTCCCGTCATTCTAAAGAAAGATGAGCCGATTATCAATACGGACGCCGCCGCAAAATGTTGCCCCAAAGGAATCATGGTCTCAAAAGCGGGCCGGCCTCATTTTTGAATTTCTATTCGTATTTTGTTACCATGACAGACGACCGAGGAGAATCGCTTTGCCCAGGACACAACGTCGCAACCCCAGCACCACTTTTATCGTATTCATGGTTATGATCGTGTGTCTGAGGATGATCGCCATGCCGGAGACCGTCAGCGAATTCAACAAGATCTTGCCGGAAACGATCGACGGCTGGAAAAAAGCCGGGCCGCCCGGTCTGTATAGGGCCGACAACCTGTCGACTTACATCGACGGCGGAGCCGAGCTCTATCTGTCCTACAATTTCAAGACCGCCCTGTCGCTGAAGTACAAAGATGCGGCCGAGAACGAGATCGCCGTGGATATCTTCGACATGGGCACGTCCTCTGACGCCTTCGGCGTTTTCGCCCACACGCGGGAGACGATCGAGACCGGCTTCGGCCAGGGCAGCGAGTACGCCGCCGGCTTGCTGACCTTCTGGAAAGACCGCTACTATGTCTCCATCCTGGCCTATCCGGAAACAGCGGCCAAAAAGGACGTTGTCTTCAAGCTGGGCCGGACTATCGCCGATGCGATCCCGGGCGAGGGCTCTTTGCCGCCCATCCTCGGCCTTCTCCCGGCGGAAAACCTGCTGCCCGAATCCGTGCACTATTTCCATCACTACATCTGGCTGAACAGTTTTTATTTCGTTTCCAACGAGAACGTGCTGAACATCGAAGGCGACACGCCCGCCGCTCTGGCCAAATACCGGCAGGCGGGCTCGACCTTTTTCCTGCTGCTCGTTCGCTACCCGGATGCGGTCCGGGCCGAGGCCGCCGCCATCCAATTCCGGCAAAAAGTGCTCGGCGGTGCGGCGGAGGGGATGCGCCCGCTGAAGGAGGGCCGCTGGACCGGACTCCAGTGCCGCGGCGATCTGGTCAGCGCTGTTTTTAACGCCCCTGATGCGGAAACCGTCCGAGCGATCTTGGCCAAAATCAAGGAATGAAACGGAGGGAAAGATGAAGTCCAGACAATCGATCAGCCGCCGGCAATTCATCAAGAGCGCTTCGGCCGCCGCCTTGTTCACCCCCCTGCTGTTTTCCGGCCAGGAGCGGACGGCTTCCCTTGGGTCCGGCAGGAGCCGTGTCATCCTGGTGCGCGATCCCAACGTCCTGGACGAGAACGGCCTGCCCCGACAAGCCGTGGTGCAGGAGATGCTCGATAGCGGCCTCAAGGCCTTGACCGGCCAGCCCGACCCGCAGAGCGCCTGGAAGACGATCATCAAGCCAGACGATATCGTCGGCATCAAGAATAACCGCTGGCCCTATCTGCGCACGACGGCCGAGGTCGAGAACGCCCTCAAAAAGCGGATCATGGAGGTCGGCGTCAAGGAGACTAACATCAGCGTCGATGACCTGGGCGTCCTGCAGAACCCGATCTTCCAGAAGGCGACGGCCCTGATCAACGCCCGGCCGATGCGCTCCCACCATTGGTCGGGGGTCGGCTCATTGATCAAGAACTACATCATGTTCATTCCCGAGCCGATCACCATCCATCCCGACTCCTGCGCCGACCTGGCCTCGATCTGGGACCTGCCGGTGGTCAAGGGCAAGACCCGCTTGAACGTCCTGGTGATGTTCACACCCCAATTCCACAGCTTCGGACCCCACAGCTTCAATCCCAAGTATGTCTGGAAATACTACGGCCTGCTGCTGGGATTCGACCCGGTGGCCGTGGACGCCACCGGACTGCGCATCATCGAGGCCATCCGGAGGGAATATTTCGGCGACGATCGTCCGCTCAACCCCCCGGCCAAGCACATCGCCGTCGCCGACACAAAATACCATCTCGGCACAGCGGACCCGGAAAAGATCGAGCTGGTAAAGATCGGCTACGACACGGACATTTTCGTCTAGACTGCGCCGCGCTCGAACGGCTGGGGTGAAGACAGAAGGGTAGAGCTGGTACAGAATGGGATTAGATGACTGATTTCGAGAAACATCTTCGCGATTACTTTCCCTTCGGACTGCCTGTTTCCGCCGCCAGTGTTGACTGGCTGGGTCTGGCCTCGATTCTCAAAGAAGCGGACCCCCATTCGCCGTCCGACAGCCAGCTGTTGCGTCAACTCGCGGCCCGGTTTAACATGCACTGCGCCTCGAGGGCGCCCGCTCTCAACGCGATCTCTCCGGGACAGCTCATTACCGCAGGCATGATCGTTGAACTCCTGCGCTATGTGACTCTGATCTACTGTCACCAGCAGAACCCCGGTTCTCTCGGAAAGGGGCTGACCTGGGCGGCGGCACAGAAAGGCTCTGAGATGATCTCAAAGCCGACCGAAGCTTTTGCTGAGTTCTTCCCGCCGCGCCGGGTCATACTTGAACAGGAGAGCCAATCCGCTTATCTGGCTGGCCAATCGGAGCTGGCTCCCCGCCGTGAGCAGGTGGCGATGGAGTCAGTTCTGCTGAAACTGGCGATGATCAACCCGGCCTTCAAGCCGTTCCGGGCAATTTATGATGATGGCCGACTTCGTAAAGCCGCGCCCTATCGCGAGCTCGCCGATTCCCTGGCTGATTTCTTCGAGACTCAGCCGCCGGTGGCAGAGGTCGGAGCCAGCCTTTTCAGGACTCTTCTGGCGCCGATGGAGGATTCCCCTGATTCGCTGGAAGGACAGCTGGAGTTCATCCGGACACGTTGGGCGAAGCTCTTGCCGGCATCGCTACTCGAGAAAATACTGCTCATTGGCGATATCTTGCGGGAAGAGCGGTACCAACGCGGGTTCAGTCAGGGCTCGACCGAGATACTGCGGTTTGGCAAGGCCGGCAGAGTTGACGTTGGCTACCCCGAGGTGGAAGCCTTCAGCCGCGACGCCGACTGGATGTCCAACGTCGTGCTGATTGCCAAGAGCACCTACGTCTGGCTCGACCAGTTGTCCAAGAAATACCAGCGTCCTATTCATCATCTGGACGACATCCCCGATGAAGAACTTGACCGGCTGGGTCGCTGGGGTTTCACCGGTCTGTGGCTTATCGGAGTCTGGGAACGCTCGGGCGCCTCGCAGACGATCAAGCAGATCATGGGTAATCCCGAGGCGATGGCGTCGGCCTACTCGCTCTATGATTACCGCATCGCCAATGATCTGGGCGGTGACGCCGCTTACGAGAACCTGAAGGAGCGTGCCTGGAAGCGGGGGATCCGCCTTTCTGCGGATATGGTTCCGAATCATATGGGGATTTTCTCGCGCTGGGTCGTCGAGCATCCGCAGTGGTTTATTCAGCTCCCCTACCCGCCTTTTCCGGCCTACCAGTTCACCGGGGCCAACCTCTCCGACGATTCTCGCGTTGTGCTGCAGATCGAGGACGGATACTGGCAGCATCGCGATGCGGCGGTCGTATTCAAGCGAATCGACACCGCAAGCGGTGAGGTGCGCTACATCTACCACGGCAATGACGGTACCCATATGCCCTGGAACGACACCGCGCAGTTGAATTTCCTGCTGCCGGAGGTCAGGGAGGCGGTTATCCAAACCATCCTCCACGTTGCCCGCCTGTTTCCGATTATTCGCTTTGACGCGGCCATGACGCTGGCCAAGCGTCATTACCAGCGCCTCTGGTACCCGCAGCCGAGTGAAGGGGGGGCCATTCCTTCACGCGCCGAACAGGGTCTGACCAGGGACGAGTTTGACGCGCAGATTCCGAAGGAATTCTGGCGGGAGGTCGTCGATCGCATCAAGGAAGAGCTGCCGGAGACACTCCTCTTAGCCGAGGCGTTCTGGCTGATGGAGGGTTACTTCGTCCGCACACTCGGGATGCACCGGGTCTACAATACCGCGTTTATGAATATGCTCAAGATGGAGGAGAATTCCAAGTACCGGCAGACGGTGAAGAATGTTCTGGAGTTCAGCCCGGAGGTCCTGAAGCGCTTCGTGAACTTCATGAATAACCCCGACGAGCGCACGGCGGTCGAACAGTTCGGCAAGGGCGACAAGTATTTCGGCATCGCCATGATGCTGGTCACAATGCCCGGACTTCCTATGATCGGGCACGGACAGGTTGAAGGTTTTGTCGAAAAGTACGGGATGGAGTATCGCCGGGCCTATTGGGATGAACAGGTCGATGAAGACATGGTGCGGCGTCACGAGGCGGAGATATTCCCGCTGATGCGCAAGCGCCATCTTTTCTCGGGGGCGGCGAATTTTGCCCTCTATGATTTCCGCTCTCCGCAAGGCGGGGTGGATGAGAATGTCTTTGCCTTTTCGAATCGCGCCGGCGATGAGCGGGCCGTTATTATCTACAACAATGCTTACGATACGACTCAGGGTTGGATCCACACCTCGACGGCGATCAATGTGGCCTCTGCTGATAGTCCCCATTTGGTGCGCAAATCGCTACAGGAGGCGCTGGCCCTCCGGACCGGAGAGGCCGACCTGTACATTTTCCGCGATTACCGCACCCGGCTGCAGTATATCCGCTCGGGCCGGCAAATGACCTCGGAAGGGCTTTTCGCGGAGTTGAGCGGCTATGAGTATCTGGCCTTTCTCGACTGGCGTGAGATTCACGACCATGATGGGTCGTGGTGTCGGCTCATGCATCAGCTCAACGGGGCGGGAACGCACAATATGGATGATTCGTATCGAGAACTGCAGCTGCAGCCGGTGCTCGGACCACTGCGGTCAGTTGTCAATCCGGAATCTCTACGGGCGGTGAATGATCGGGCTATCACCGATGATCTAAGGGGGGCCCTGCCTGCGGACGTTTTCGTGGACGCGGTTACCCGCTTCCTGGGAGGAAACGTCACTCGGTCGGCGAGGGTCTATAGTTTGTCGCGCCCAGAAACGAAGACAGCTTCCCCGGCTGTCTCGTCAGCGGTTCATGTCTCAAAGCCCCCGGCAGAATGGGTGAGTTTCATCGGTGAAGAGAAGCTTCTGGCGCCGGTACTGGTTGCCGGAGTGCTGGAGGAGGCGTGCCGTCTCAAGACGAGCGGCGATCAACGCGTCTATCTCGAGATCGCGTTTGACCGTCTCGAAGACTGGCATCTGCGAAGAGCCATTGCTGGAGTTTTTGCGGAGTATCATCACGACGAATATCGCGGCGATCTGGATAGCCTTCTGATCGCGGTGCTGGTGACCTCGGATAATATCCTGCTTTCCTCCGGAGATGTCCCGGACTGGCTATTCGACAACCCTTATCTCAAGCAATTGCTGGCCGTGAATGTTCATCAGAACATTGAATGGTTTAGTAAGGAGGGCTGGGAACGGCTGATTCGCGCCTATTGCGTCCAGGCGCAGTTGAGGCTTTCTTCAGACGCACCGGGCAATAACGAGAGTTTTCTGATTCTGCTCGAGCGGGCCCGGTACCTCATCGCCGTGGCCGAACAATCAGGCTACCGGTTTGCCCGCCTTAAGGACCTGCTCGGCGCCAAGCCCGGCACCAATGCGAAAGGCCCCAGTTAGGCGTTCGACGTCCTATTCAGCCTTCGAATAGGTCTTTTGGCCGCGCGATTTTCGATATTCTGTAATCCGCCTCTTGGTCAGGTTGATGAGAGAGGTCACCTTGATGGACCGCGGGCAAACCCGGGTGCATTCAAAAAAGTTCTCGCAGGGCCAGACGCCGTCGGGAGAGTCAATATCGGGGAGCCTTTCCTCAAACCCCTTGTCCCGGCTGTCCTCGATGAAACGCGAGGCCTGGACGATGGCCGCAGGCCCGATATAGGCGGAATTCTTTTTTTGCCGGACTGGACAGGCCGAGTAGCAGGCCGCGCAGAGGATGCATTTGGTCGCCTCATCGAACTTCGCCCGCTCTTCCCGGCTCTGGAGGCGCTCCTTTTCTTTGGCCGGCTCGGGGTTGATCAGGTAAGGTTTGACTTTGCGGTAGTGGCCAAAAAAGAGCCCCTGATCGACCATCAGGTCTCTCTGGACCGGCATAGTGCGCAGAGGCTCGACTCTGACGACCGCGCCTTCCTGGCCGGCGACGTCCTTGATCAAGGTCTTGCAGGCCAGGCGCTCCTGGCCGTTGATGGTCATGGCGTCCGATCCGCAGACGCCGTGGGCGCAGCTTTTCCTTAGACCGAGGGTGGGGTCCAAGACCATCTTGGCATGCATCAGCGCATCCAGGAGACGGTCGTTCGGCCTGGCCTCGATTTCGTACCTTTGAAAATAGGGATTAGGGTCTTTTTTTGGATTATAGCGCTGGATCTCTAAAGTGATTTTCATCGTTTTCTCCGGTCTAATAGTTCCTCGGCTTGGGCGGCCAGAGCGAAGCGTCCACGCGCTTGACGCCGATTTCAACGTCATCGCCTTTGAGCCAAGCCAGTGAATGTTTAAGCCAGTTAGCATCATCCCGGTCCGGAAAATCCTCGCGCGCATGGGCGCCCCGGCTCTCCCGCCGGTTGAGAGCGCAGGAGGCCGTGAGATAGGCCAGGTCGAGAAGGTTGCCCAACTCGAGGATTTCGAGCAGATGAGTGTTGAATTCCGGACTCTTATCCTGCAGACCAATCGCGTTGTATTGTTCGCGCAGCTCTCTGAGGTCATGGACGGCTTCGGCCATATCCTTACCGTTGCGGAAGATCCCGACTTTTTGCATCATCAAATCCTTCATTCTCTCCCCCAGCTGATCCGGAGCCGGCCCGGATTTTTTTTCCCTCAGGCGCACGATCATCGCGGACGCCGGGTCGGCAGCATCCTGAGGGAGAGAAGGGAGGTCGGCCTGTTTGACAAAATCCTCGGCATGCAACCCGGCCCGGCGGCCGAAGACGACTAAATCCACGAGGCTGTTTGTCCCCAGCCTGTTCGCCCCGTGGACAGACACGCAGGCGCACTCGCCGGCGGCATAAAGCCCATCGACGATCGTCCCCTTTTCGTCGGCGACCACCCGGCCGTGCTCGTCGGTCGGGATGCCGCCCATGGCGTAATGGGCGGTCGGCTGCACCGGGATCGGCTCCTCGGCCGGGTCGATCCCCAAATAGGTGCGGGAGAAATCCGAGATCTCGGGCAGCTTGGCCGCGATCACCTCCTTCCCGAGACGAGTGGCATCGAGCAGGACGTAGTCGTCGGCGGAGCCGTCGCCTTTGATTCCACGTCCTGCGCCAATCTCCGTCAGGATGGCCCGGGAGATCATGTCCCGCGGCGCAAGGTCGAGCAGCGCGGGCGCATACTTCTCCATAAAACGCTCGCGGTTTCTGTTCCTGAGAATGCCCCCCTCACCGCGCACGGCTTCGGTGATGAGAATGCCAAGTCCGCGGAGGCCGGTGGGATGGAACTGATAGAACTCCATGTCTTCGAGCGGTATGCCCCGGCGGGCGAGAACGGCCGGCCCGTCGCCGGTGCTGGCGTAGGCGTTCGACGTCACGCGGAACATCCTTCCAAACCCGCCTGTCGCTAGCAGCACGGCCTTGGCTCGGAAAACATGAAGCTCCCCGGTGGCGAGTTCGATGGCCGCCAGTCCGGCGCACCGATTCTTTTCGATAAGAACGTCCACAAGGTGAAACTCATCAAAGAAGACGACGTCCTGTTTGATGCATTGCTGAAAGAGGGTCTGGATGATCATGTGGCCGGTGCGGTCGGCGGCATAGCAGGCTCTCCTCACCGGCGCCTCTCCGAAATTCCGGGTATGCCCGCCGAAACGCCTCTGGTCGATCCGGCCGTCGGGCGTCCGGTTGAAGGGCAGCCCCAAGTTTTCCAGGTGATAGACCGCCCGGACGGCCTCCTCAGCCAAGATCGCTGCTGCCTTCTGATCGGTCAGGTAATCTCCGCCCTTGACCGTGTCAAAGGCGTGCCATTCGGGCCTGTCCTCCTCTACGTTTCCAAGGGCGGCGCTGATGCCGCCCTGGGCGGCTCCGGTGTGGGAGCGGATGGGATAGAGCTTGGAGATGACCGCGGTTTTAGCGCTTTTTCCGGCCTCGAGGGCGCAATAAAGTCCAGCGCCTCCTCCGCCGACGACAACGACGTCGTACTGATGATTCAAGGTCTCTGTCCTTTATCGGGAAGATCCGGTCCTCCGTCTAAAGATTAAATGGCACGGCCGGGATTGTCAATGAAACCGACGGCAAGTGCTGCTTGCAGGGACGTTCCCGGCGGGTTATCATTTAAACGGAGGGCCAAATGAACCTCACTCACAAGATCTTAAAAAGCCACCTTCTAGAAGGCCGCCTCGTCTCCGGCGAAGAGATCGCCATCAGAATCGATCACACACTCCTGCAGGATGCAACCGGGACCCTGGCCATGCTGGAGTTCGAAAGCCTCGGCCTGGAGGAGGTGCGGGCCGAGCTGTGCGCCCAATATATCGACCACAATCTCCTTCAAACCGATACCAAGAATGCCGACGACCATCTCTATCTGCAAACGGCCTGCGAAAGGTACGGCATCCATTGCAGCCGGCCCGGAAACGGCGTCTCCCACCAGGTTCACATGGAGCGCTTCGGGGTCCCCGGAAAGACGCTGCTCGGAGCCGACAGCCACACGCCCGGGGCGGCCGGCGTGTCCATGCTGGCCATCGGAGCCGGCGGCCTGGATGTCGCCATGGCCATGTCCGGGCGTCCTTATTATCTGCGCTGTCCGCGGGTCCTCGGCGTCAGGCTCGTCGGCGCACTCCCGCCCTGGGTGAGCGCGAAAGATGTAGTCCTGGAGATGCTCCGCCGCTACAACGTCAAAGGAGGCGTAGGGAAGATCGTGGAGTATTACGGACCAGGAGTCGCCAGTCTGTCGGCTTCCGACCGCATGGTCATCGGCAATATGGGCGCGGAGATAGGCGCCACGACCACCGTCTTTCCGTCGGACGAGCGGACCCGCCATTTCCTGGAAGCCCAAGGCCGGGGCCGGTCCTGGACCGAGCTCAAAGCCGATGAAGGCGCCGAGTATGACGACCATGATGAGCTCGACCTCGCCACGGTCGAACCGCTGATCGCCCTCCCTTCTTCGCCGGGAAACGTGGTGCCGGTAAAGCAAGTGGCCGGCTTGAAAGTCGACCAGGTCTTGATCGGGAGCAGCGCCAACTCGGGGTTCCGGGATTTTGCGATGGCGGCCAAAATCCTGGAGGGGAGAAGGATCCACCCGGAAACGGTTCTTTTTATCAACCCCGGAAGCCGGCAGATCCTGGAAAATATGCTTCATTACGGGGTCGTCATGCCCCTTGTTCAAGCCGGGGCCAGAGTCTCCGAGCCGGGCTGTCTCGGCTGCATCGGCATGGGCCAATCACCGGGGACAGGCCAGGTCAGTTTGCGGACGGTCCCTCGGAATTTCCCGGGCCGGTCGGGCGTGATAGGCGACAAGATTTATCTCTGCTCGCCCGAGACGGCGGCCGCTTCGGCCCTGTTCGGCGTCATCACCGACCCACGCGACGTCGGCAAGACGACGGCTTATCCACTCATCGAGGAACCGGAAAGATACGTCGTCGATGATTCTTCGATCATCTTCCCGTTGCCTAAGGAAGAACGAAAAAATATCCGCGTCATCCGGGGCCCGAACATCCATCCGTTTCCTCAACTCGAGCCGCTGGAGGAGGATTTTCGCGGAGAGGTGGTTATCAAATTGGGCGATGACATCTCGACCGATATGATTCTCCCGGCCGGGAACAAAATCCTGCCCCTCCGCTCCAACATCGACGCCATCAGCGAGTTCGTCTTCAACCAGATTGACCCGGAGTTTCCCAGGAAAAGCAAGGCCGCCGGCCGCGCCGTGGTGATCGGCGGCGAAAACTACGGCCAGGGGTCGAGCCGGGAGCACGCCGCGCTGGCCCCCCGGTTTCTCGGTGTGGGCGTCAAAATCGTCAAGAGCTTTGCCAGGATACATCGGGCCAACCTAGGCAATTTTGGGATCGTCTTCCTCACCTTTAAGGACCCGGCAGATTATGACCGGATTCACGTGGGGGCCAAAATTTCCATCCTGAAAATCAGGGACCGGATAGCCGCCGGAGAAGTCGAGATTCCCATAGAGGCCGACGGCCTGAGGATCATTACGCTGCTCGAGGCCTCGCCCCGCCAGCGTCAGTATCTCGTGGCCGGCGGCGCTTTGAACTACGCAAAACGGCAGACCGGAGCCTAAATCAGCAATCCTCCATCGCTTATCCGGAAGTTCTGATGGCCGCCGAGGCTTCGGCCGGCCGGAGGGACGGGAAAAATGCTCAAAATTTGACTCCCAACTTGTGAATTGCTATTCTTTGGCTAAAAAGCGGACTGCGAAGAGGACCCAGCGCGATGAAATGTTCTTTCTGTCAATCTGAAAATCCTCCTGATTCCAAGTCATGCGGACACTGCGGCGCCCCCCTGGCTTCGTCAGGGGAGACGCTGGATAATCCTACCCAGACCTATCGGCCGGCGCTCCATGACGATGCGATCGGAGTCGTCATCGCCGGAAAATACAAGCTTCTCGAAGAATTGGGAAGCGGCGGGATGGGGGTTGTCTATCTAGCCGAACAGACCGAACCGGTCAGGCGCCGCGTCGCTCTCAAAATCATCAAGCTCGGTATGGATACCAAACAGGTCGTGGCGCGGTTTGAGAGTGAGCGACAGGCTCTGGCAGTGATGGACCACCCCAACATCGCCCGGGTATTCGACGCCGGGGCCACTGATACCGGCCGACCGTATTTCGTCATGGAGCTGGTCCGCGGCGTGCCCCTGACCGAATATTGTGACCGGCACAGGCTCACGACGCCTGAGCGGCTGGAGCTTTTCGTCCCGGTCTGCCACGCCGTGCAACATGCCCACCAGAAAGGTGTGATCCATCGGGACCTCAAACCGTCCAATATCCTGGTCACTGTTCAGGATGACAGGCCGGTGCCGAAGATCATCGATTTCGGGATTGCCAAGGCGATCGAGCACCGCCTGACGATGCGGACGCTCTTCACCGAGCAGGGGCAGTTGATCGGAACCCCCGAGTATATGAGCCCCGAGCAGGCCGAGATGTCTGGGCTGGATGTGGACACGAGAGGGGATATTTATTCGCTCGGCGTCATATTGTACGAGCTGCTCGTCGGAGAATTGCCTTTTGATACGGAACGGTTGAGGTCCGGCGGGTTCGGCGAGGTTCAGAGGATCATCCGCGAAGTCGAGCCGCCCCGCGCCAGCACTCGGCTCAGCACTTTAAAGGACACCCAGGCCGAGATCGCTAAAAAAAGAAAAACGGACCCCGGCTCTCTTTTGAGGCAGCTTCGCGGGGACCTGGACTGGATCACGATGAAAGCCATGGCCAAGGATAGAATCCGGAGGTACGCTTCGGCATCCGAACTGGCCGCCGAGGTTGAGCGCCATCTCAGGCATGAGCCTGTGCTGGCCGGGCCGCCGAGCACCCTCTATCGGATCAGCAAATATGTCAAAAGACATAAAGTGGGAGTGACCGCAGCCGTCGTCGTGCTGATGGCGATTATAGCCGGGATCACGGGGACCACGGTCGGGCTACTGAAGGCGCGGCGGGCGGAACAGAGAGCCGTCAAGGAGGCCAGGAATACAAAACAAGTTTCGGACTTCCTTGTTGCGGCCTTCCAGGTTTCTGATCCCAGCGAATCAAAAGGAAACACGATCACGGCCCGGGAGATTTTGGATAAAGGAGCCGAAAATATCGAGAAGGACCTGGCGGACCAACCGTTGAATCAGGCCCGGCTGATGAACACGATCGGAGAAGTCTTTATGAATCTCGGCCTCTACGACAAGGCGGATTCCATCCTCAACAAAGCGCTTAAGATCAGGCGCGAAAAGCTGGGCGGGCGGAGCCTGGAGGTCGCCGAAAGTATTCACGATGTCGGGGATCTCTACAGACGGCAGGGGAAGTATGCCGAGTCCGCCACATTTTACAATGACGCCCTAGCCATCTCCGAGGAGAAGCTGGGGAAGAACCACCGGCAGGTGGCGAACATTCTTCACTCGCTGGGCATACTCTATGATACCGAAGGGAAGTATGATCAGGCCGAGAGTCTTTTCCGCCGCTCGCTCGCCATTAGAGAGAAGACTCTGGGCCCGGATCAGCCGGATGTGGCCAGCAGCCTCAACAGCCTGGCCATTGTCCTCTGGAACGAAGGGAAATATACGGAAGCAGAACCCCTTTTTAAGCGGGCGCTCGCTGCCAAAGAAGAAGCGCTCGGTCCTGATCACCCCGACGTGGCCAACACGCTCACCAACCTGGCCATTCTTTACAAATCCCAACGCAAGTATAAGGAGGCCGAGCCTCTCCTCCTTCGGGCGCTCGCCATCAGCGAGAAAGTCTTCGGGCCCGATCATCCGGAAGTGGGTTCGAGCCTGAACAACATGGCGACATTTTATGAGGAGCAGGGGAGGAGTCAGGAAGCAGAATCCTGCTATGAACGCGTCCTGGCGATCTGGGAGAAGACCCTTGGGCCTGACCACAGCGATGTGGGTATCGTCCTTCACAATATGGCTAACCTATTCCGGAATCAGGGCAAGTGGAAAGAGGCCGAACCTCTCTATGAGCGCTCCTTGAAGATTTGGGAAAAGTCTCTGGGGCCGAAGCATCCCTATGTGGCCATCAGCCTCAGAGAGCGCGCTGCCCTATATCGGGAAACTGGACGCCTGGCGGAGGCCGAATCTCTCTATAAACGAGCCGCGGCCATTCAGGAAGAAGCGCTGGGGCCGGACCATTTGGACCTGGCCATGACTTTAGAGGAGTATGCGGCTTTGCTGCGCAAAGTCAAGCGCGAGAAAGAGGCGGAAACCGTGGCGGCCCGGGCCAAAGCGATCCGCGATAAAAATCCCCAGCCGAAGGAATAGAGGATGATCCGAGAGACAGTCTCGGTGAGTCGCGCCCCGGTTTTGAATCTGTGAGCCGGCGTCTTCTCAACTGACGGCACGTCGGCTTCAACGTCCACAGTCTGGTGCAGGTACGGATAAAGGGAGAGGCCGAAGCGGTCCTATTCTCGGTGAATCGGCTGAAGGACGATGATCATATGACTTTTCAAAAATGAATCATCAACCTCAATTAGAGTATATCCTGACTTACGGGCAAAACCGTGTATCTCTTTTCTTGACAGGAAATGTTCAGAACTTCCGATTTTAGAGGGATCAGGATCAACGATCACTAATTGACCATCGGGTTTCAGATGTTTTCTCGCGTTCTGCATCCATTTTGCAGGTTGTGAAAATTCGAACAAACAATCGAAGACCACGACCATGTCCAGATTATTCACCGGATAGAGCGGATCTTCGACAGCTCCTAAAACAGTTTTGATGTTTGTGATTTTCTCAGATTCGCATTTCCCCTCAATCAATCGAAGAGCGGCAGAATCGATGTCGTTTGCGTATACAATCCCCCCGTTTCCAACCCGTTGGCTCATCTTAAATGTAAAATATCCGCAGCTGGCACCGGCTTCACCAACAATCATGCCCTGATGCAGTCCGATGATATCCATTATTTTTTCCGGCTGCAGATCTCTGTCCCGCATTTTATCGATGGTTTCATTGTTCTCTCGGCCATGCTGAACCTGGCTTATGGCCGGAATAAATGTAATCATTACGATTGCGCAGACAAATAAGATAGTGAGCCTTACGTCATTGAGTTTCATGGCTTTTAACCATTTTTCTTCCTGAAGGTGACCTCCGGATACTCGGCGGAGGGAGCATCGAGGAGTTCGCTTCTCTCGCCCCGCAGGTACTTGTCGAAGAACGCCACGGTGTAGGCGGTTATGATCTCGTGGGCCCGATAGGGGTCGAGCTCGGCGGGATTCTTCGGAAAAAAGAGCAGGAAGTCTGAGAAATGCCCGTGCTGTGTCTTGGCGATTGTGACTTTGTACCAATCATTGGTTGAATGCTCCAACAGGGAACGGTCCTGCGCTTGGGTCATCTCAATCAGTTCTTTCATGACGGAATTGTCCTCGGGCTTGGGCGCCTTGTCTTCATTGCCGTGGTGCATCAACATCAATGGACGAGAAGTGCCCTTCTTCCACACATCGCCAAAGAGCTGTCCATCCTGATCGACAACGGCTTTCACCCGCCGGTCGTCCTTGCTCATCTGGATGCAGGTCGCTCCGCCGAATGACCAGCCCATCATGCCGATCCGGTTGAGGTCGAGCCGCTTGTAGAACAGCTGGCCCGGCGTTTTATTGAGCTCGGCAATCTTGTCAAGGGTAAAAGACGCATCGGCCAGCCAGGTCGGGAAGACATCTCTTTCGAGCCAACCCCAATTATTGAGCACGTCATCGCGGAAATGACCTGTCTCCTTGGGAGCGAGCATCGTATCGGCCTGGAAGCGATAGCCGTCTGGAAAAAGGACTGTCTCGCTGAAGCCGGCGTGGTCGGCGCTCACGATCACGTATCCGCGGCTCGCGAGCTGCTCAGCCTGGAAAGTCGCGATGAAGCGCGCCGTTCCCCCACCGGGTTGGTAGACGAGCACGGGGAACGGGCGCTTGGTCGGGGCAAGCGGCGCATCGGTCACCGCGTTCGTTTTGAAATCTTGCCCTTTTCTATAGATGCTCTTTTCGGGATACTCATTCACGTCCAAAACGTATAACGCCGTCTCCTTCCCCGGCACCGCTTCGGCGGGATACCACACGCGCGCCAGGAGGTGTCGGCGATCAGAAGGGTCCTTCGTAAACGGTTCCTCGCGCTTCTGGTCGATCCAGAGGTACTCGTGGGTTCCGACCGCGTACGGACCCGTTGGCCGCGGAAAAACCTCCTTCTTCTGGGTCTCCACCGGCTTGTCATTCTGTGCTCCTATCGAGAGGACCAGGGCAAGTGCGACCAAAACCCCGCCGAGCAATGCTCTTGTCGCGAAGCGTTGTGCCCTGTTCATTTGTCCCTTACCCAATCGGCTTCGACCCATTTTCTTAGCTCCTTTGAACTCGCCCGGCATCCCATATTGACTTTCGAATGATCCATGCAAGATGCCGGCCGTCCATATGACAGTAAAAATCGACGCCTGTCAACGCGACTATCTGAATTATTATCTGTTAGCTAGATTCGAATTGATGCCTTTTAATTCGCTTGTTCGACGATTTTTGTTTCCATAGAGTTCAGGGCCCGCCTGCTTTGATCTCAAACAGATTCCCGTCATAATCCTGGATAAACGTAATCCACTGATCGCCCCTGGGAACACGGATGACTGGGATACCCATAGCCCGGCTGCGTTCGAGGAACGCGTCGAGGCTCTCAACTTCGAGGCAGAGGTGAGTGGGAGATCCGGACACCGGCCGTAGGCCGTGGTGAATAAAGACCTCAAAATGGACCCCGTCACCGGCATAATTGAGGACCGTCAGGTCGGAGGGGATGCCGAACAGCGGCTGGCAAAGCGCCGCCGGCACGATCTTCCGTTCCGACTTTTTCAGGCCCAGGAACTTCTCATAGAACCGGTCCGCCGACTCCTCCGAACGACAGGCCAGTCCATAGTGCCGGACTTTCATCGTAGCCTCCCCTTGAGCCCCTCGACGTGCGCCTCATTTTCCAGCCATCCCCTCTTTGGCGTGGGGTTTGATGATGACCTTGACCGCTTCTTCCCCGCTCATAACCAGCCGGAAGCCCCGGGCGATATCCGCCAGGGGAAGCCTGTGGGTGATCATCCGGTCTATGTCGATGGTCCCGGCGGCCAGCAGTCTCATGGCCTCCTGAATGTCCGGAGGGCCGCAATAATAGGAAGTGAAGATGCGGACTTCTTTCGTCCAGAAATCGTTGACCGGGATCGTCACGGTCTTCTCCGGCCCGGGGACAGCAAAGAAGACGGTAGCCCCGCCTTTGTCGACACAGGCCCAGGCCTGCCCCACCGCGGACATCGCCGAGGAGCAGACCATCACGACGTCGGCCTTCTTACGGAGATGGTCCGTCAGGCGCTTCGGCACGTCCTCAGCAGCTGATATAGCCAGGTCTGCGCCGAAGCCTCGGGCGTAAGCCAGCTTTTTCTCGACGACGTCGGTCGCCACCACCGTGCACTTTTTCGTCTTCGCCAGTTGAATTTGGAGCAGGCCGGACATACCGCAGCCCAAGACCAGGACGGATTGTCCTTCCTTTAAACCCGCTAATCTTTGCGATCTCACCACGCAAGCGAGCGGCTCGATAAACGTGCTCTGGTCATAGGAAATGGACTCGGGAAGGAGGTACGTGCCCTTTTCAACCAGGACCTCGGGGACAAGAATGTATTCGGCGAATCCGCCCGGCAGCCTCTCTTTGATTTCGGAGCACTGGGGAAAATGTCCCTCGCGGCAGTAGGAGCACGTTCCACACGGCACTTTGGGGGCGATGAATATCCTGTCGCCCGGCTTATAGCGAGCGACCGATGCCCCAACCTCCACCACTTCAGCCCCGAGCTCATGCCCCTGGACGAGCGGCGCCCGGGGAAGCCTGTACCATTCAACGATGTCGCTCCCGCAGATTCCGCAGGAGATCACCTTGACCAGCATCTCGCGGGGGCCGGGCCGTCGGAGGGGCACATCCTCGATGCGAATGTCCCTGTTGTTGTACCAGACGGCGGCTTTCATTTTCGTCGCGTTGGACACGGTGGCTCGTTATTCCTTGTTGGCGAGGTCCTGGAAAAGGGCGAACGCTCTCTCCGGCGTTTCGTTTCTATGGACGACCGTGCGCACGGCCTGAAGCATGGCGATCGGGTGGTCGGATTGGAAAATATTGCGCCCCATATCGACTCCGGCCGCTCCCTCCTGGCAGGCTTTATGAGCCATGGTCAGTGCGTCGAGCTCGGGGATCTTCTTTCCACCCGCCATGACGATCGGCACCGGACAGGCGGCGGTGACCGTATCGAAGCCATCTTCGACGTAATAAGTCTTGATGTAATGCGCGCCGAGTTCCGCGCAGATCCGTGTGGCCAGCCGGAAGTACCGGGCGTCCCGTTTCATGTCCTTGCCGACGGCTGTCACGGCCAGTGTCGGAATTCCATAACGGGTGCCAAGGTCGACCATTTTGGTCATGTTGAGGATGGATTCCCGCTCGTGCTCACCGCCGATAAAGACCTGGACGGCCATGGCGCAGACGTTCAGACGGACCGCCTCCTCGATATCGACGGCCAGCCCTTCGTTCGAGAGCTCCTTGAGGATGCTCGTGCCGCCGGAAACGCGGAGGACGATGGGTTTCGGCGTCGAGGCCGGAATCACGGTCCGGAGGATGCCGCGGGTCAGCATGATGGTATCGGCATAGGGAATGAGCGGCAGAATGCTGATGTCAACCCGCTCCAGACCCGCGGTGGGTCCCTGGAAGTAGCCGTGGTCGATGGCCAGCATGACGGTCCGGCCCGAGTCGGGATTAAAAATGCGGGCCAGCCTGTTTTTCATTCCCCAGTCGAGCGAACCGGCTCCCTTGAGGAAAAATCCATCCGTTTTTTGCGGCTGATCCAAGTGATACTGATGGATCTCCCGGCTGTCGTCGGCATCCGGCATGTTAGGTCTCCTTTCGTCAGTGCTTGAAGAGCGATCAAAACCCTGGGAATTGAGGATAGCGCAGAGCTGTGAGCGAAGTCAACGGAAGTCCCGACTGATGATCTTGTCCCTGGCCGCTTTGAGTAGGGGGTCAATAAGGACATGATAAACTTTCCCATAATAACGTAGACTCCTGTCAATAGCCAAGGGATGGGAATTCCCTCTTTCGCTTCCCATTTAAGATGCTTAAAGCGTGCTTTTTGCCCCGAAGAACACGCCTGCATTGGGACCAGCCTTAATGGTTCTGGCTGAATGCTCGGCTGGGCGCCGGTCGCTCTAGATCAAGACGATGCCATAGCTCATGGGGATCGAAATATTCCTTCGGGACCTGAATTTTCCGATGCGGGCGAGGCTTGGATCTCCCTGGGCTTTTACTTTTTGATAGAGCTCGTCATAATCGACAAAAAAATGGACGGCGTCAAATCTCCTGATTTTCCTGAAGGAGGTGGATTCGAGGAAGGCCCAGCTGGCCGCCACCTTCTCGGTTTCGGCCGTATAATACGACCATTCGGAACCCGGCCAGTGGTCGATGATGATGATGTCGGAAGCCATAGTTTTCGCGTGGTCGACAGCGGCCTTCGGATCGGACATCTCATGGAGACAGAATTCGAAGAGGACGCCGTCGCCCTTCAGCCTGGTCTCATAGAAGTCGCCCAGGATAGGAGTGAATTTGTGCTCAAGGCCTGCCGTTTTCAGATTCTCCCGGAGCCTCCCGATCGCCTCGGCATCATTGTCTAAGGCCAGGATTTGTCCTGCCGAGCGCCCGTACTCGATGAACTGACCGCCGCCCCCTCCGACGACGATAATCGTCCGATCTCCAAAATCATAAATGGCCAGTAAATTTTCGATAATCTTTTTGATATCTGTCGCCACCAGCCTCTCCTTGCCTCCCTTTATGTAATGCCTTTAAGGTGAGATTTTCAAGTGTGTTATAATCGTCGTACTCGATTCCTACGGGGCGGCGGCTGTTCCCTTTGCCCCGAAAAACACGCCTGCAATTGGATGGGATCATCGAGGCCAAAATCCGTCTGTGGCCGGCGGAGCGGAAAACCAGATTCCTCTGGCCGAAGCTTCCTGCATACTTCCAGGAGAAGCATCCGTTTATTATCCGAAACAAAAGGGCTCCGCACCACGGCTTTTTCTGCACGATTGTTTGCGATTTCCGCAGTTCCTGGCTCGACTTGACGTCCCCTCCCTTCACGATTTATCATCTCTAACGGTGGGACGAGGTTAAACCCGAAGCCTGAGCGCTCATTTAGTCGACGCAGCTGCAAAGGAACTTCGGAAAGGAGACTCTCGGATGGAAGGGTCCTGCAATCGTCGTAAATTTCTGCATCGACTGGCTCTTTTCGGCGGAGCGTTGGCCGTCAGCCGGAGCGCTTCAAGAGAGCACCTTATTCCCGCCGAGCCATTACCCACGCGAGTTCTCGGGCGGACCGGCGTCAGGATTCCCGTTCTGGGGCTCGGGTTGGGGCCTCTGGGAATAGCCAAGTTCTCGCCTGAAGAGCTGCAAGCGGTGGTGGAAGCCTCTCTGGAGGACTGGGGCACCCCGGTCCTCGTCGATGTCCAGTGGGATTACGGTGACGCAGAAATCCACCTTGCTCCCCTCCTGAAAAGGCGCCGCACCGACATCTTCATCGTGATCAAGACCTGGGAGCAGGAGCAAGCCAAGGTCGTTGCATCGGTCGAGGAGAGCATCCGGCGCCTCGGTGTCGAGAAGGTCGACGCTGTTCTCCTGAATAACATTGGCTTGTTCGACCTGGAGCGGCTGCTCCGACCCGGCGGCGCTCTGGCCGGGCTCGAGGTAGTCCGGAAACGGGGCCTCGTCCGGTACCTGGGAGTGAGCGGCCACATGGTGACTCAGGCCTTTGTGCGGACCCTCGCCAGTGGAGAATTTGACCTGGCCATGTTCGTCGTGAACTTCGTGGATCGCCATACTTACAACTTCGAAGAGAAGGTGATTCCGGTCGCGAGCAGGCATAACGTTGGTGTCGCGGCCATGAAGGTGTTGGGCGGATCAGCTTCGGGCTATGAGCGCAGGGACCAGCAGGCCCTGCTCGCGGGCTCAGATTATGAGCCCGCCGTTCATTATGCTCTCGGCGTTCCCGATGTCTCGACGGCAGTCATCGGCTGCAAGAGCATCGAGGAAGTGCATCAGGCCGGCCGGGCGGCGCGTCGATATCGTCCCATGGGTCAGGAACAGTTCCAGGCCCTCATGAAGCGCGGAAAGAGTTTGGCTAAAGAATGGGGACAGCACCTCGGGGAGGTATGATCATCACAGATGCAGATCGGAGAAAGAAACATCGTCCGCCGGAACATTCTGCACGACATCCGCAACTCCAGGGCCGAGGCAGCCATCCGGCTGGACGGAGCGGCCCAGGGAGCGCTCATCTCCGAGAACGTGATTTACGACTGCGCCATCCCCGCCATCAACCCGGGCAGCCGGGACAACTACGTCGAAAACAACATCATGGTCGATGTTTCCACGCGGCGGTGGCCCGCCCAGACGGGACACTTCATGTTCGGACCGGAAGCCAGAGGGCGATTTCAACGGAATATCGTCTACAACTCCTCCGGCGCGGTGAAGTTTCTGCTGAACATGCGAGGCGCGACGCTGGGCCAGTTTGACGCCGACTTCAATATCTTCTACAGCGCTGGCGATCCCGCGGGAAGCGCGGCCTTTGTCGAGGAGCTCAAAAAGCAGGCGGGCGCTCAGGAGACGTCACCGGGCAAAATTCGCCCCCACCAGCAGACCATCTCGGCCGACCCCCTGTTCGTGGACTCCGCCAGGAAAGATTTTCGCTTACGGCCCGATTCTCCCGCCTGGAAGCTCGGCTTCAAGCCCATCGACATGGCCGGCATCGGCCTCACCGCCGACCTTCCCGCGCGCTACCGTTAGGTGCCCCGAGGGATGAAATGGGCTCAGGTATCCTCATGCGCGCCTAGATACCTGCCATGTTCTCTGAGGAGGAACAAAATGAGAGTGGACAAGGTGTTCAACGGTTTACTCGGAAGGATTTTGTTGTGTTCGTTGATTATCTGTATTGCCGAAGGATTAGAAATTAGGGCGAAGCCAGCGGTGGATGAGGCGACGTTTTATGTGGCCATTTACGGAAATGATCAAAACACTGGAAGCCAGCAGGCGCCCTTCGCGACATTATCCAGGGCTCGATCTGCAGTCCGGGAACTGAAGAAGACCGCCAAGGCTGCGATCAAGGTGTACGTGCGCGCGGGCACCTATTATCTGGAAGATCCGCTCGTTTTCGGGATCGAGGATTCGGGTACGGAGAGGGTCCCGATAACCTACGCCGCGTATCCCAGCGAACTCGTCACCATCAGCGGTGGACGAAAGCTCGATTGCCAATGGCGGCCGTACAAGGATGGGATCATGATGTGTGATCTTCCGGCCGCAAAAGCGGGTGAGCTCGACTTCACCCAGCTTTTCGTCAACGGCAAGCGCCAGATTCGCGCCCGCTTTCCCAACTATGACAATTCCGTTCCCGGCGAAAGCGGCTATATCTATCCGCAAGGAAGCATCCCCGACGAAGCAAAAGCCCCTTTCCCGGACCCGAACGCCGATATGACTTTCGGCGGGATTTCTCCCCGCGGTATCATATTCGAGGCGCGCAGCTTCACGACCAGGCGGTGGGCCACACCGGGGGAGGCGGTGATTCACATCTTTCAGAATTACCACTGGGGCAACTTTCAGTGGACGATCAGGGCGATCGACTACACGAACAAGCGCATCTGGTTCGGAAGGGGCGGTCATCAGATATCCCCCAAAGCGAAAGCCGGCTCCATTCTCGTCGATCGCAGCTCGCAGTTTTTTATCGAGAACGTTTTTGAAGAACTCGATGCCCCGGGTGAGTGGTACTTGGATAAAGACAAGGGCGTCCTCTATTACATGCCGGCCGCGAGCGTTGACCTGAAAACGGCTTTGGTCGAAGCCCCGATCCTGCAGCAAGTCATACGCTTTGTCGGAACACAGGACGAACCGGCCCGCCGCATCACTCTGGAGGGCTTCCGGATCACCCACACTGCCTCAACATTCCTGGAACCATACTCCGTCCCTTCCCTTGGCGATTGGTCCATCCATCGCGGCGGGGCTATTTTTCTCGAAGGCGCCCGCGACTGCACAATCAGAAACTGTTGGTTTGATGCCGTGGGCGGCAACGCCATCTTCCTGAACAATTACAACCGCGACAACGCGGTCACGGGCTGCAAGTTCACCGAGGCCGGCGAAAGCGCGATCTGCTTTGTGGGGGCGCTCGAATCCGCGATCGGCACGTTTCTCAGCTTTCCCTTCCAATGCAGCGCCTCCAACAATCTCATCCACGACTGCGGGGTGTTCGGCAAGCAGATCGCCGGGGTGTACATCTCCCGGGCGAAGCGCATCACGGCCGCTCACAACCTGATCTACAATATGCCGCGGGCGGGCATCTGCATCGGCGACGGCACCTGGGGCGGACACGTCATCGAAGACAACGAAATCTACAACGCTGTTCGAGAGACGAGCGATCACGGCCCGTTCAATTCCTGGGGGAGAGAAGGCTTCTGGTGCCGCACGCAGGCACATAACCGGGAATTCGCGTTCCCCCATCAGGCCGGCGAGGTCAAGGATTTCGCGGAGGAGACGACCATCGTCCGCAACAACTACCTCCACGGCGTGGCCAAGACCTACCGGTGGGGGGACTATCTCCAAGCGCTCGACCTGGATGACGGGACGAGCAATTTCCATGTCTATAACAACCTCTGCGTCGGGATGGGCATCAGCATCCGCGAGGGCGACTTCCGGACGGTGGAGAACAACATCATCATCGACCCGGCCGTGCCGTTCGCCATCCATTATGGCTTTATCAACAATAACGACATTGTCCGCCGGAACATCATTTACACCACCGGGGATATTTTCCATGTCAGCGCGGTGACCCAGCCCTATCTGAAGGAAATGAACAACAACCTTTATTATTCTCCCCGGCCGCCCTGGTCCTACAGGCCCGCGATCTCGATGGCTTCAAGGAACAGCAACGGGATTTCCACGTATAAGAAACTCACCTTGGCCGAGTGGCAGCAGTTCGGTTATGACAAAAACTCCTTGATCGCGGATCCGATGTTTATCGACCCGGCGAAGAATGATTATCGGGTGAAGCCGGAATCGCCCGCTCTGAAGCTGGGGTTCAAGAACTTCGAGATGGGGAAATGGGGTCTCACCGCTGAATTCCCCGAGATGTGGCGCGAAGAGCGAGTGACTGATTGACAGCCCATCACGCCGCGATTGATCATCCCTCACAATGGGATGAGGGAAAATTGGCAGCTGTATTCTCATCCTGCCGGCACCGCAAAAAAGGAGCTTCTTTGGGATGCTCAATACTGGCCCAGTAGTGAACGGATTCATAGTGTTGACAATGCCAGGAAAAGAGATTTATGATTGAAGATAAGGAGGGAAAACAAATGAGAAAAAACAGAGTTTTTCTGACGTTAGCCGTTTGTCTGATCCTGATGGCCGGCCAGATGTTGGCCCAGGAGGCTTCATCCAAGATTACCGGCAGAGTGACCGATAATGAGGGCGCTCCTCTTCCCGGGGTGACAATCGAGGCGACCAATCCGAAACACATCGGAAAAACCACGACCATAACTGATTCCAACGGAGTCTACCGGCTGTTGGCTTTGACTCCAGGAGCTTTCCGGCTGGTTTTTACGCTTCCCGGTTTTCAGACTCTGGTGCGGGAAAATGTCGTCCTGCAATTGGGTCAGACCCTGGAGCTAAATGTCTCCCTGGAAATGGGAAAACTGGAAGAACAGGTTACGGTCATCGGGCAGTCGCCTATTGTGGATATCAAGAGTACGGTCAAAGGTCAGGTCATGACCAGAGATGTCTTCGCCACTCTACCCAAATCCAGAAACTTCGACGGCCTGATCAGTACGATTCCGGGCGTTCAATACGAACCGAATACCGGCGGTCTTTCCGTGGACGGCGCCAGCGGCGCTGAAAATGTCTGGCATATTGACGGCACCGATATCAGCGATATCGCCGTCGGAACACGAGCCGAAGACGTTGTTTATGAATTCATCGAAGAGATCAAGGTGACCGCCTCGGGCTATCCCGCAGAGTACGGCGGTTCAATGGGTGGCGTCATCAACGTCATCACCCGCAGCGGCGGCAACGAGTTTCACGGGGACATCGTGGGTTACTACAACGACAATAGCCGCCTTATGCAGGGCCACTCGCGCAACTATCTGCGCCTCAACCCGACCAATGACAATATCGCCGAATATGTGAACGATGACGATCTCTACTTTAATGGCGGCAAAAACCGGGATCCCTGGAGACGTTACGAGGGAGTTTTCAGCCTCGGTGGCTACATCCTCAAGGACAGGATCTGGTTCTTCGGGGCGTTTAATCCTGTTTATTCCTCGACCAAAGCCAGCCGGTATTTTCTGAGCGATCCTGAACCGCGTCCCAATTATACGTATTACAATAAAAATTGGGACTATAACTTTCAATTCAAGCTGACGGTTCAGCCCTTTAAGTCTCTCCGCGTGTCAGCCAGTGTGGTCAACAATTTTTCCAAGTGGCGGGGTTCAATACCCAGCATCACGGGGGTCGACGATAAAAGCTATCCTTGGGAAAAGCCGGGGTATGATTATCCCGACATCAGCGGGGCTTTCCACGCTGACTATACCAGCGGCAACAACCTCCTGGTCAGCCTTCGGGCCGGTTACTTCCGGACAGATTGGGGGGTCAATCAGCAGCTCTTTAATTCCGGCACAGTTTGGAATTTTAGCTATGCGAATGACATCTACTCCGAGATTCCGGCCGACCTGCAGAGATACGCCGGCTGGACAAACTGGGGCGATTGGTGGCAGAACGTCAAGAACGTCAAAACACGGGCCACTGCCGGTTTGGATTTTACTTACTACCTGGATCTCGCGGGGGAACATTCCTGGAAAGCGGGCATCGTATTTGAACGCCAGGGGGAAAACGTGGACGGCGGGGCTCAACACCCCGTCGTTTATCTGAATTGGGGCCAATCCTATGAAGGGCCGAACGGCCTGGTCGAAGGCCAATACGGCTTTTATGAGATCATCAGCGGGTTCACCTCCAAATACGGCTCTCTCTGGAACATCCACAGGGACCGCTGGGCTTTGTTCCTTCAAGACAGCTGGACGATCAAAAACCGGCTGACCCTCAACTTTGGCGTCCGCACCGAATCTGAATATGTTCCCTCATTCTCGAATGCGCCCGAATACAAAAATGTCGTTCCCGTCGATTTCAAGTTTAAAGACAAGCTTGCCCCTCGGCTCGGCGCCGTCTACGATGTCT
>Ga0315277_10000627_pt1 | contig 55513 bp, 46 predicted proteins | sample YL17G05_15_MG_FD_203695 | JGI IMG/M metagenome (GOLD analysis project Ga0315277, IMG submission 203695) | Sediment microbial communities from Yellowstone Lake, YNP, Wyoming, USA - YL17G05_15 | ecosystem: Environmental > Aquatic > Freshwater > Lake > Sediment | place: USA: Wyoming | collected... | reverse complement strand
GCCGCCGACACCGAGGCGTAGTGAGAACTGCGCCAACGCGGGCGGCGGCGAGGGAATCGCCCCTTGGTGACGCGCATCTGTATCTACCCCGTCTGGTCAAGCCGGTCTGCCCGGTCAACGCCTTCATACACCCCCCATGGGGCCAGGGCGATTGTGGAATAACCAGTTGATACGGGTAAGGCGGCGATTCTCGCTTTGCCGGCGTAGGAGGGGCGCCTGTGCCTATGATGGAGCCTGCTCCACGGGTGTAGGTGGTCAACGACGCTGGCTGCCGCCGCGATTGCCGGAGTCTCAGGAGTTGGCTTTAGGGCTCATGGTGCGCAGAGTGAGAAAGATCACGTGCGCCTCTGGCGCACGAACGGCTGTTGTCGGCGCGCCGCGCCGACAAGTGGGAGCTGCCTCGGCCCGGGCCGCGTGCGACGATGCTGTTCGCCCGCCTGACGGCCGGCCCCTCTGGGAGCCTGAAGGGACCCCTCGAGGTCCCGAACGGCGGGCCAGCGGGAGGCAGTGCAGGTGAGCACTCAGCTACTCGCGCAGGCGCCGCCGTCGCCCGTGGGGTTTGGCCGGGGACGGCGCACGAACCACATCGCCGTGATCCAGACCTGCACCTCCCGATGGAAGGAGCTTCCTCCCCGTATCCACCAGTGGGGCCCGGAGGAGATCCCGGATTTCTGGACGCGCACCGCCGTGCATGGACTGCTTACCGGGGTGGAGGAAACCGGGTTCGGGATGGTGTGGCGTTACTGGATGAAGGACGAGCGGCCTCAGGATGTGGTGGACTCTCTGTTCCCGGAACACGCAGACGCGGCCGTGCTGATGGCCCCCCGGGAGGAGCACTATGGGGTGATCCCTCTCCTGGAGGAGAGGCAGATCCCGGTGGTATTGGCCTTTGCCCGGCGGCCCTGGGGGGGGAGTCCTGCCCGGGCAGGGGATGGGTCGCGGGGGATATGGGCGGCCTGCAGCAACTGCCGGGGAGTGGCTCAAGCACTTGCCCACCTGGTTGGCCTGGGACACAGCCGGATCGGATTTGTGGCCGGGCCCAGCGGGGTAGCAGATTTCACCGAGAGACGGGATGGCTACCTGCGTGGGCTGGAGGAGGCGGGGATCGCCTTGGACCCATCTCTGCTCGTGGAAGTCTCCCCCCGGGACACGATCCGGGACATGCGCTCCAGCATTACCTTGCTTCTCCGGAGGCCAGAGCGGCCGACGGCGCTGATCTGCTGCACCGACGCGATCGGGTTCAGCGTGCTGGAGATCGCCTGGGAGTTGGGCTTGAGCGTGCCGCAGGACTTAGCGGTGATCGGATTCGATGACTCGGAGGAAGCGACCCAGACGGTACCACCCTTGACCACCATCCGTCAGCCGGTGGCCGCAGTGGCGGGAATGGCCTGCTACCTGGCGGCCTGCGCGGTGGTTGGCCAGGAGCCGGAGACCGGGTCCTGGCAGATGGATCTTCCGGTTAGCCTGATCGTGCGCGAGTCCTGCGGGTCAATGCTGCGGGCGAACGCGGGGGCGGAGATGACCCCGGGGCCGCACGCGGCGGCGCAAGCGATGCGACGCCAGATGGAATGGCAGATGCGGCAACTGGTGGCCATCAACGAGGAGTTGGAAGAGCTGCTCTACGTCGCTTCTCACGATCTGCGCTCGCCCCTGGTGACCATTCAAGGGTTCACCAGTTCGCTGGAGCGCAAGTATGCCGATGTGCTGGACACACGAGGTAGGCAGTACCTGCAGCGGATTCAAAACAGCGTGGCCAATATGGGCGAGCTGATGGACACGCTGCTGACGCTCTCGCGGAGCCAGAGCCAGCCGCTCAACCTGAGGCTGATACCGGTGCTGGAGATCGTGAAGCGGGTGCTGCATGACCTGCAGGGGCCGCTCGCCGACCGGAAGGTGAAGGTGCACGTTCCCGTGCGCATGCCCACCGTGCTGGCCGACGAGATCGCCCTGTACCAGATCTGGCTGAACCTGATTGGGAACGCTCTGAAGTTCTTCGGGGATCAGCCTTACCCGATGATCCACATCAGCTACCGGAGCCGTACCGACGAGCACGAGTTCTCGGTGCGCGACAACGGGATCGGGATCGCGCCCGAGCACCACCACGAGGTCTTCCAGGCGTTCCGACGCGTCGGAGAGATGAACACGGGAGGGGCGGGGATCGGCCTCACCATCGTGAAGCGCATGGTGCTGAGACACGGAGGCCGGATCTGGGTGGAATCAGCAAGAGGAGCGGGGACAACGTTCCGTTTCACACTACCCAGGAGGGAGACAGAGTGATGCTGCCGATAGATCAGACGGACGAAAGGGACTCGGTTTCCGGGAAGCTCGCTGTGCGCGCCGAGACCATGGCCCTGAAGCTGCGCCACATCCTCATCGTGGAGGATAACGAAGACCATCTCGCCCTTACCATCGAGGCGCTCGAGGACGCGGGAGTGAGCAATCCGGTGATGACCGCGAGCGGGGTGCAGGAGGCACGCGCGATTCTGGCTCAGTGTGCAGAGGAAGCGCGAGCAGGGAAAGACGGACTGCCGTGCGTGATCTTGCTGGACGTGCGCCTGCCGGATGGGTCTGGGATGGAGCTGCTGAGCGAAATCAAGGAACATGCCATCCTGCGTTCAGTGCCGGTTGTGGTGCTGACCAGTTCGGATGATACCCCGGACATTCGAAAGGCCTATCAGCTCGGGGCGAACAGCTATCTGGTGAAGCCGGTAGTGTTCGATGAGTTCCATCGCAAGGTACGGGAGGCCGGTATCTACTGGGCGCTCCTGAATCATCTCTACGATCCGTGAGTGCAGGGCGCGGACTGAAGTCCCCGCCCCACAGCGGCGACCGGAGTCTGGGCAAACAGGATGAGGACGAGAGCGGATACTCGCGAAGAGGATAAGATGGTCCCCAAGGACTCGGCGGCTGCCTCCAGGGAGGCACCGCGGCGTCCCAATCCGGACAAGCCCGCCCACCCAGGGCCTGTCCGGCCTGGGGTAGCCGGGGCAGAATCCCACGACCGGAGCGGGACACCTGTGCTCGCCGAGGAAAGCTCCGCCGACGAGGAGGAGAGGCGAGAAGCGCGGGGGACCTTGTCCGTGATACTGGTGGAGGACAACCCCGACCATGCCTTGCTGGCCGGGGAGGCCCTGGAGGAGCGCGGCCACCGAGTCTTGCACTGCCAACATGCCCACAAGGCACTCGAAGCCTGGAAGACGGGCGGCTTCGACGCGGTGGTGCTCGACTATCGTCTCCCCGATATGAGCGGGCTGGAAGCGCTGAAGCACTTCGCCTCCCTGCGAGCAACCCCGCCGGTGGTGATGATCACCGCCAGCGGAAGCGAGGAGATCGCGGTACAGGCCCTCAAGGACGGGGCAACCGACTATGTGGTGAAGACGGGCAGCCACGGCCCGGCGTTGGCGCGGGCGGTGGAACTGGCGGTGGCGAAGCACCGCATGGAGGAAGTAGTGGCCCTGCACCGGCGGGAACTGGAGCGCCGTGCCAACACGGACGCTCTCACCGGGCTGTACAACCGCCACCGCCTGGACGATGAGCTCAGCGTGGTGGCGGTGCGGGCGGTGCAGAACAACGAGCCCTACGCGGTGGGGGTGATTGACATTGACCACTTCAAGCAGATCAACGACACCAGAGGCCACGCTGTCGGTGACGCGGTGCTGGTGGAGTTCGCTCGCGTTCTCCGGGAGTGCGTGCGGAAAGAGGACATCCTGGCGCGCTACGGAGGAGACGAGTTCGTGGTGATCATGCCGGGGGCCACCGCGGGGTCGCGCGCACGGTTCGTACAGCGGCTGCAGCGCGCCCTCAGGGCCTCGCCCCTCGGACCGCGCCTGGGCATCCCGCTCTCGGCGAGCGTGGGCATGGCGGACTGGTCCTGCGGAGCGCCTGACGAAGTGCTGCGGGAAGCGGATCTGGGGATGTACGAAGACAAGGCGACGCCTCACACTCGATGAGGGAGCACCTCAGCGCTTAGCCTGCCCAGCCAGGGTCGGTGGGCCGCCGCCGTCGCTCTCCGCCACCGTCTGCGCAACCGCGGCACGGAGATCCTCCGCCGTCCAGTAGCGACCGATGTCCTGCACGAACTCCACGTGATAGGGCTCGGGCTTGGCCTTGATCGTCATCTCGCTCACGCCGTTGATGAGCATGCCGTAGCCGGTCATCTGCGATCGCTGCATGATAATATTGCCCTCGGAAGTGCGAGGGTCGGTGTACTTGAGGTAGATCTTCCCCTGGTACTCGCTCACCAACCCCTTGAGAAGGTTCATCAGATCCTTGTGGGGCTCGTCTATCGGGAAGAAGGCGAGAATGCGCACCTTCGCGTCATCGGGGCCGAGCTCGAAGTAGGGTTTCTCTGGAAGAAGGGTGGTGGACTCGGGCGCGATGGAGGTCTCCACCTTCTTGCCTTCGAAGTACTCCCCAGGGCGGGTCGGGCGGCCGCAGCCGTAGGCAAGCGCAAGGGACGAACACGCCAGCAGCGCCAGTAGGAATCGTTTCGGGTTCATGTCTCCATTCTCCAGGTGGCCTGTGTTACGGCCCTTCCGTCACCTTCGCCGGCGAGAGCGGCTCCCCTGTCGGCCGCGTGCGCAGACGCGCTCGGGAAGCGATTTGCGAGGGTGCCGGAAGATGGGTAGAATGCATGGGCCGCGGCCCGAGGGTGCCTGATCGCGGGGCCCCGGGGCGTGGGGGAGGTAGGTGAAAAAGGTGCGGGCCGAGCTAGGGGGCAAGCACGACAAGCTGAAGCGCATCCTGGCGGAGATGGGCGGAGTGGTGGTGGCCTACTCCGGCGGGGTGGACAGCACGCTGCTGCTGAAGGCGGCGGTGGAGGCGCTGGGAGACCGCGTGCTGGCGGTCACCGCCAGATCGGAGACATACCCAGCCGAGGAGGTGGAGGAGGCCATCCGCCTTGCTGGGGACCTGGGGGCGCGCCTGCGCGAGATCTATACCGATGAACTGGAGATGGAGGAGTTTGCCAGCAATCCGCCGGAGCGGTGCTTCTACTGCAAGCGCGAGCTCTTCGGGAAGCTGCGTAACATCGCCCGCGAGGAAGGGCTGCCCGTAGTCGTTGACGGGAGCAATGTGGATGACACCGGGGACTTCCGGCCGGGGATGAAGGCGGCCGCCCAGATGGCTGTTCGGTCGCCGCTGCGGGAGGCCGGCTTCACCAAGGCCGACATCCGGGCCCTCTCCCGAGAGCTCGGGCTGCCCACTTGGGACAAACCCTCCTTCGCTTGCCTGGCCTCCCGATTCCCCTATGGTCATCGCATCACCCGCCAGGAGCTGGGCCGAGTGGGGGCGGCGGAGCAGGAGCTCAGGAACCTCGGGTTCCGACAGCTCCGGGTGCGCCACCACGGGCAGATCGCCCGCATCGAGGTGCCCGAGCAGGAGCTGGAGCGTGCTGTCCAGCCTGAGAACCGAACGCGGATCATCTCGCGGCTGCGGGCGCTGGGCTATCTCTACGTGACCCTGGACCTGGAGGGCTACCAGACCGGCAGCATGAACAAGCCGCTCGCCCAAGAGGAAGCCTCGTAGGGCAGGAGCTGACCTCCCACCCCACTCCTGACGTCAACGCGTCCTGTCCGCCAGGAGGGTGGCGAGGCCGCGCAGATGCGTGCTGTGCGGCTCGCGCAGAGCAAGCGGCTCAAGCGCGGCCAAGGCCCGGTCCAGCGCTTCTGCAGCGGCCTGCTCGCAGTAGACTCTTGAGCCGACCGCTTCCATCTCCTCGGCCACGGCCGCGGCTTCCTCGGCTGTGGAGATGCCGCCAGTAAGGCGACGCAAGAGCTCATGGCTTCCGCCGGCGTGCGACAGGGCGTGGATGACGGGCAGGGAGCGCTTTCTCCGCAGCAGATCGCCGCCGACCGGTTTTCCCGTCTGCGCCGGGTCGCCCCAGATGCCGAGCACGTCGTCGCAGACCTGGAAGCAGACTCCGAGCTGGTGGCCGAACCGCCGGAGCCGGTTGCTGGTCTCCACGTCGGCGCCGCCGGTGAGAGCGCCAATCCCGGCCGCGGCTGCGAGCAAAGCGCCGGTCTTCAGGCCGATCATGTGAAGGTAGTCCTCAACGGCAACATCCGCCCGACCTTCGAAGGAAATGTCGAGCTGCTGTCCTTCGCAGAGGGCTAGCACCGCCTCGTTCAGCTCGTGGTGGGTGGCGCAGATCACGTCATGCCTCAGGCGGTTGGCATCCAGGCGACCGAGACATAGACCGGCGAGCGAATACAGGGCATCTCCTGCTGTCACCGCCTGTCCGACTCCCCATCGGCGCCACACCGTCGGCCGACCGCGGCGAAGCTCGTCCTGATCGGCGACATCGTCGTGGATAAGCGTGAAGGCGTGCACAAGCTCGACAGCAGCGGCCGCCGGCGCCGCCAACTCCGGGTTTCCGCCAACCGCCTCACAGGCCAGCAGGCAGAGGACGGGTCTGATCCGCTTGCCCCTCCCGATGGCTTCGGTTTGACCTAGGCCCAGGTGATAGCGGATGATCTGGAGGAGGAGCGAGTCGTTGCGGCCCTCCAGGGCGCGCGCTACCTCCGCCTCCACCACGGGAAGATATCTGGTGAGAACCACATCCATGGGGGTGGTATCGGTCACGTTGTCGCAGATTCGCCGCTGCGGAGCAGTTCCCCTCGGCCACCTTGCCAACCACTCGCTCTCGCCGATATAATGCCTGCTATGAAGCGTCAGACCATTCTCGCCGGCGCCAGCATCATGACCGTCGCTGCATTTCTCAGCCGTCTCCTGGGGCTGGTGCGGGACAAGGCGATCGCGTACTTCTGGGGCCGCGGCCTGCACACAGACGCGTTCTGGGCGGCGTTCAACGTGCCGGATCTGCTCTACTATCTGCTCGCCGGAGGCGCGCTCAGCGCGGCCATCGTGCCGGTCTTCGTCGGGTACCTGGTGCGGAAAGAGGAAGGCGAAAGCTGGAAGGTGGCCAACACCCTGGTCACCGTCCTCATCGTCCTGGCCGGCACGGGGATCCTTCTGATCGAGGTGTTCGCCCGCCCATTGGTGGTGCTCATCGCCCCTGGCTTCGCGGCGCGTCCCGAGCAGGCGGCGCAATGCGCTCACCTGGTCCGTATCCTCGCGCCCATGGTGATCTTCACGGTGACCAGCGCCCTTTCCACAGGCATTCTGCAGGCACACCGCCACTTCACGGCTCCTGCCATGGCCTGGCCGGTCTACAACTTCGGGATCATCGGCGGCGCGTTTGCGGGCGGGCTGCTGGTGAACCGCTACCCAAAGGATGCCGCCGGGCTGGTGATGCCAGCGGCGGGGGTGGTGGTCGGCGCGATTCTGCTGGTGGCGATACAGGTGCCGTCGCTGCTCGCACGGGGGTACCGCTTCCGGCCGAGCCTCGACCTTTCGCACCCTGGAGTGCGAGAGGCGATCCGGCTGTTCCTCCCGTACATGGCCGGCCTTGCCTTCACCCAGATCTGTTTGCTCTGGCTGCCCGGGTTCTTCGGCTCCTACTTCCCCGAGGGCGGGATTACCAGCCTGCGCTATGCCAACCGCCTGGTGGTACTGCCGCTGGGGCTCTTCGGGATCGCCATCGCCACGGCCGCTTTCCCCGCCATGGCGGAACGTATCGCCGAGGGGGAGGTGGGCGAGTTCCGGAAGCTATTCTCAGGGACCCTGCGCGCCGTGTTCCTCCTCAGTGTGCCGTGCGCGGCCGGGCTGCTGGTGCTGGCGGGCCCGATCGTGCGCTTGCTGTGGCGGGGAGGCGAGTTCAACGAGAACGACGTGGCCGCCTCTACGTTCTGTCTCGTGCTGTATGCGGTGTCTCTGATCGGCCTGTCGGGCATGCAGATTCTCAACCGCGCTTTCTTCTCGCTCAAGGACAAGCGCACCCCGCCCTTGGTGGGGATCGGGTATACTCTGCTGATCGTGGTCATCGCCGTCGGGCTGATGTCCACGCAACTGCACTACGCGGCCATCGCCGCGGCCACCTCCATCGGCACGACGGTCGGGCTGGTGGTGATGTTCGAGCTGCTGCGCCGCCGCCTGGGAGGCGCAGACGGACGCCGCATTGTCCTGTCCTTCGGGCGGATTGTCCTCGCCTCCCTGGCGCTGGCCGCGGCCGCGCGGTGGGTCTCCGAGTTGATCGGGCAGAGGCTGGGCACTCCGGTGACGCAATTCAGTTGGATGGCTCCTTCGGTAGCGACTGGCCCCGCCGCACATGCGGTGGTCGGCACCGGCCGCGTTGCCATCCAGGTAGCTCTGAGCATGGCGGCGGGCGGCCTGGTGTACCTGCTGGTGCTGGCCTTGCTGAGGTCGCCCGAACTCGCCAGTGTGCGTGCAGCCCTGCGCCAGCGTGGAGCTGCCCGCGCGCCGGAAACGGTGAACGGGGCGTAGGTGAAGGCGATGCCTCTCTCCGACCAACAACGCACTCGCAACTTCTGCATCATCGCGCACATAGACCACGGCAAGTCCACGCTGGCGGACCGGATCTTGGAGTTGACCCACACCGTGGACGAACGCCAGATGCGCGAGCAGGTGCTCGACCAGATGGACCTGGAGCGAGAGCGCGGGATCACCATCAAGGCGAGCGCCATCCGCCTCGCCTACCCCGCCCGAGATGGCGAGGTGTACCTGCTCAACCTCATTGACACGCCCGGCCACGTGGACTTCACCTACGAGGTGTCCCGCAGCCTCGCCGCCGCGGAGGGGGCGCTGCTGGTGGTGGACGCGGTGCAGGGAGTAGAGGCGCAGACCGTCGCCAACGTCCACTTGGCAGCACAGCAAGGGCTTGAGGTGCTGCCGGTGATCAACAAGATTGACCTCCCCAACGCCTCCCCCGAGCGGGCGCGGATGGAGATAGAGGAGATCGTGGGCCTGGACGGAGCGGCCGCCCTGCTGACAAGCGCCAAGCAGGGGACCGGGATCACGGAGGTGCTGGAGGCGGTGGTGCAGCGTATCCCGCCTCCGGGCGGCGACCCGGAGGCGCCGCTGCAGGCGCTCATCTTCGACTCGCACTTTGACCCTCACCGCGGGATCGTCGCCTACGTGCGGGTGCGCAACGGCCGCATCGCCCCCGGAATGCAGATCCGCATGATGTCTACCGGCACCGCGTATGCCGTCCAGGAAACAGGCGTCTTCGGTCTGGGACTGCAACCGGTGCCCGAGCTAGCGGCCGGCGCGGTGGGCTACGTGATCGCCGGGATCAAGGAGATCGGCGAGGCCCAGGTGGGAGACACCATTAGCAGCCATGCCAGGCCCGCGGCGAAACCCCTCCCTGGCTATCGAGCGGCCAAGCCAGTGGTGTTCTGCGGGCTGTACCCGTGCGAGAACAAGGACTACCCGCTGCTGAGAAGTGCGCTGGAGAAGCTCCGGCTGAACGATGCCGCCCTCTCCTATGAGGCGGAGACCTCCGCGGCGCTGGGGTTCGGGTTCCGCTGCGGATTCCTGGGGCTGCTGCATATGGACATCGTTCAAGAACGCCTGGAAAGGGAGTACGAGCTCGACTTGGTGGCGACCGCTCCCAGCGTGGTCTACCGCGTGTACACCACCGATGGGGAGCTGATGGAGATAGACAGCCCCGCCAAGCTGCCCTCCACGGACAAGGTCGAGCACATTGAGGAGCCCTATGTCCACGTCACCATCATGACCCCCACCGCCTATCTGGGCACGTGCATCGATCTCTGCCAGGACCGCCGCGGGGAGTACGAATCCCAGGAGCATTCCCATACCGAGCGGGTGATCTTAACCTATCTCCTGCCGCTGTCGGAGATCCTGCTGGACTTCTTCGACCAGTTGAAGTCACGCAGCCGGGGATACGCCTCGTTGGACTATGAGCTGGCCGGCTACCGCGAGTCCGATCTGGTGAAGGTGGAGGTGATGATCAACGGGGATGTGGTGGACGCGCTGTCTGTGATCACCCACCGAAGCCGCTCCCAGGCGCGCGCGCGGGTCTTGGTGCAGCGGCTGCGGAAGGTGCTGCCGCGTCAGATGTTCGAGATCCGCGTCCAGGCGGCGATCGGCTCTCGCATCATCGCCGCGGAGCGGATCGCTCCCATGCGCAAGAACGTGATCGCCAAATGCTACGGCGGAGACATAACCAGGAAGCGCAAGCTCCTGGAGCGACAGAAGGCTGGGAAGAAACGGATGCGTCAGATCGGGAAGGTGGATATCCCGCAAGAGGCCTTTCTGACCGTGCTGAAGATCGCGGAGTGAGCGCACGAAGACCGGGCGGTAGCAGACATGGGGAGACAGACGAAGCGGGCAGGCAGAGACGCCGTTGTCCTGCCAGAACCGCATGCCGCGGCCTCGCTGGGAGTCTACCTTCACCTCCCATTCTGCCTCAGCAAGTGCTACTATTGTGACTTCGACTCCGCTTCGCTTGCCTCCATCGGCGGGGAGGCACTGGCCCGCCGCTACCTGGACGCGCTCGGCGTTGAGATGGATCTGCGCGCCGCCTCCGAGGAGTTCCGCGGCGCACTGGTGGAGACCATATACCTGGGCGGTGGCACCCCCACCGTCCTGCCGGCGGAGTGGCTGGCCGAGCTCATCGAGCGGCTGCGCAAGAGATTCGACTTCGCCGAGAGCGCCGAGATCACGGTGGAGGCGAATCCCAAGACCGTGGACGACGGGAAGATGGCCGAGTTGCTGGAGGCGGGAGTCAACCGCATCAGCCTCGGCGTCCAGTCGCTCCGCGACGACACGCTGCGCACGCTCGGCCGGGCGCATTCGGCGGCGGAGGCCAAAGAAGCAGTGCGGATCGCCAGGGCCGCGGGATGTCGGAACCTGAGCGTGGATCTGCTCTATGGCGTCCCCGGGCAATCGCTCGCGGAATGGCAAGCATCGGTCCGCGAGGTGGTGGAAGTGGGGCCGGAGCACATCTCGGCCTACGGCCTGTCGGTGGAGCCCGGCACCCCGCTCGCCGAGGCGATTGCGGCTGGCCGGGTGCCGGAGCAAGATGACGAGCTGTGCGCCGAGATGTACGAGGCCGCCGCTGAGGCGCTCACCAGCGCCGGCTACCGGCACTATGAGATCTCCAACTTCGCGCGGCCGGGGCATGAGTGCAGGCACAACAGGAGGTACTGGGCGGGCGCCGAATACCTGGGCCTGGGGTGCTCGGGGCACTCCTATCGGCGGGCCGTGCGCTGGAACAATGTGGCCGGCGCGCGGGTCTATACCGAATGGCTGGAACGGGGGCTGCTGCCGGTGGCGCGCACCGAGTGCCTATCGGCGCCGCGGCGGGTGGGAGAGATGCTGATGCTGGGGCTGCGCCGGGAGGAGGGGGTGGGGGAGGAAGAGGTGGCGGCCGCCTGCGGCCTGGCGCCGCGGGCGGTGTATGGAGACGAGATTCGGGAGCTGTGTGAGTCTGCCTGCGGCGGGCTGGTGGCGGAGGGCGGACGGCTGCGGATGCCGCGGGCGAAGTGGATAGTCTCAAACGAAGTGCTATCTTGCTTTGTAGCCTAGCTCCGGGTGACATGCTGGGCAGGAGGTGGTGAAGATGTCTCGCATCCAGAAGGCAGCGGAGCTGCGCTCCGCCGTGGGTTGGCTGAGTGTGATGATTGGGATCGCCGCGGGCCTGGTGGTGATGGCGACGCCGGCGGGGCAAACGCAACTGATGTCTGGAATGCGTCCCGAGCGAGAGGCGCTGATCTACGACGGCCATCTGCAGATGGATTCGGGCGGGATCAAGGTCACCTCCTGGGGCAGTGGAGAGGCGAAGTCTGTGTATGACCAGGTCTACGTGGGACCGGAGGTGCTGAAGGTCACCTCTCAGGGACCCTATCAGGGGATTGTGCTCCAGCTTGCCCGGCCGGTGGATGTGACGGAGTTTCTGCAGAGTCGGGATAGCTACGTTGACCTGCGCGTCCTGCCCGCCCAGGTTCCGAAGCCGAGAGAAGAACGGGAGCGCGCACGGGAAGCGGCGCGAACGCGCGACCGCACTGGCCGCGCGGGTGGAACCACCACGGGCGGGGGAGCAGCCGGAGGACGGCGGGCCGGAGGTGGCGGTGGGGGTGGTGGCGGCCGCGGTGGCGGAGGTGGACGGGGTGGCCGGCGCGGATGGCTGGATCCCCGGGTTGCTGGGGACGCGGAGTTCCAGGTGGTTCTCACCGGTGGCATGAGGGCAGGGGGGGGAGGGAGGCGCGGCGCGGGCGGGGGTGGCGGCGGCAGAGGTGGGTTAGGCGGTCGGGCTGGCGGAGGCGCCGGGGCCGGAGCACAGAGAGCCGTCGGCGCACAGACGACCGCTCAGCCCCGGGCGGCAGCCGGCCCTCAGCAGAACGCCTTCACACTGACTCGGTTGAGGGTGGAGCTGTTCACGGACCAGGGACCGATGACCGCCGATTCCGGGCCCCTGGCGACGGCCGTGCAGGACCAGCGGGGGTGGTACCAGGTGAGCATCGCCCTGTCTCGCTTCGGCGGAGCAACAGGGGCGAAGACGGTGCAAGCCCTGGGCCTATATGCGGACCAGGCGGACAGCTTCTACCTGGGGCGGGTCCGACTGGTGAGCGATCAGACGCCGATGAACGTCACCGTGAAGGCACAACCCTCCATCACCATGACGGGGAGGGTAGTTGAGTGCACGGCAGCGTTGGCCGCCGGGGCGATGGAACTGGATCCGGAGATCGCGTGGGACTTCGACCAGAGCGACGGCATTCAGAAGCAAGCGGTGGGACGCCAGACCAAGTACATCTACAAGCAGCCGGGCGACTATCTCGTGACTTGCACGGTCACCGATCGGGCGGGAGTGCGGGAGCCGATATCGAAGACTCTGGGCGTGCATGTGGAGGCAGGAGCGGCCTCAGGGGGATGAGCTGCAGCGAGGGGCGGGAGCATCCTATGGCTGGGCCGGACAGGGGGCGGGCAGTGTACCGTCTCCAGGCCCCCATTCTGGAGAGCGCTCGCCTGCCTGGCGGCCACCATCGGCTGGTGGTGCGGGCCCCCGTCATCGGGGCGGCCGCCCGGCCGGGCCAGTTCCTGCACGTCTGGTGCCACGATCCCGCGACCATCGCCTATCCTCCTTCCGCAGCGGTGCTGCGGCGGCCCTACGGCATCTCCCGGGTGTGGTCTCAGGAGGCGGTGGAAATCCTTCTGCGCGTGCGAGGAGTAGGAGGGAGGGTCCTCGCTGGGCGCAGGGCGGGTGAGTGTCTGGACATCATTGGGCCGCTCGGACACGGGTTCCATATCTCGGAGGGCCTGCGCGTGGCGGTGATCGTCGCCGGGGGCAGCGGCCTCGCGCCTGTCCCCTTTCTGGTGGAAACACTGGTGGCCCGCGGCATTCGCGCGGTGCTGCTGGCAGGCGCCGCCGATGACGAGAAGATACCCTTTGCAGTTGATCGCCCCTCGGGGACCCTGACGGGACCCCTTGGGGTCCAGAAGGGCGGCCAGCCGGGCCGCGCCACCTTGCTCGCTCTGGAGGCGCTGGGGGCGGAGGTCACCTTCGTCTCCGAGGCGGTGGAGGGACTGCTCGTGAGCGAGGTGCTCGAATCTCATCTGGGCGAGCTGTCCGGCGACGGCGCCGAGGTGATGGCGATCGGTCCGCGCGCCATGCTGAAGCGGATCGTCGCACTCACGGATGGGTGTCTGCCGGTACAGGTATCCCTGGAGGAGCGGATGGCCTGCGGGCTGGGGGCCTGTCGGTCGTGCGTAGTGCCGGTGCGTCACCAGGAGGATCTCGTGTACCGCACCGTGTGCCGCGATGGGCCGGTCTTCCGCGGCTCGGAGATCGCCTGGGAGCTTCTCGAACCATGAGCGCCCCCGACCTCCGCGTGAACATCGGCGGACTCACCCTCAGGAATCCGGTGATGCTGGCCTCGGGGGCATTCGGGTATGGGGATGAGTTCGCGGGGCTGGCGGACTACGGAGAGTTGGGGGCGCTGGTGCTCAAGACCATCACCCTGGAGCCGCGCGCGGGCAACCCGCCGGCCAGCCGAACCGCGGAGACGCCCGCCGGCATGGTCAACTCTATCGGCCTGGAGAACGTGGGCTTGGAGGCCTTCGTGCGGGAGAAGCTGCCGATGGCGCTCTCGTACGGCACGGCAGTAATCGCCAGCATTGCGGGGGACACGCCGGAGGAGTTTGCCGCCTGCGCTCGCCGGCTGGACCGGTGTGAGGTGGCAGCGGTGGAGATCAACATCTCCTGCCCGAATGTGCAGCAGGGCGGGATGGCCTTTGGGGTGGACGCAGAGGCGAGTGCGGAGGTGGTCCGGGCGGTGCGTTCGGCAACGCGGAGACCGATCATCGCCAAGCTGACGCCAAACGTCACCGACATCTGCTCCATCGCCAAGGCCTGCGAGGCGGCCGGGGCGGACGCCGTCGCCCTCACCAACACCTTCTCCGCCATGGTGATCAACGTCGAGACGCGGCAGCCGGTGCTGGCCGCCAATACGGGAGGGCTGTCCGGGCCGGCGATCCGGCCGGCGGCGGTGCTGCGGGTGTTCCAGGCGGCGCGGGCGGTGAGCGTCCCGGTGGTGGGTATGGGAGGCGTCTGGAACGCCTCCGACGCGCTCGAGTTCATCCTCGCCGGAGCGACTGCGGTGGCGATCGGCACCGCACTTTACGCCGATCCCGCGGTGGGCAACCGCGTCCTCGCCGGGATTCGCGATTACCTGGTAAGGCATCGGCTGGCAGGCATCAGAGAGCTGATTGGGGCAGTGGAACTGCGCTAGCCAGGGGGCCGGCCTAGGAGGTGCTGGGCTGTTCTACCGAGTGTCGCCGTTACTTCTCTCGGCGACACTCGGATGGACCAGGCTGTAGAACCCTACAGCCCACTCGAAGCGTTACTTCGATGTGCGACGCGCTATAGGTCGCCGGGCCGTGTCCCTCCGGCGACACGGCTTGGCAAGTTGGCCTGGGAGATCACCGCCTCCAGAGCGCTTGAGCCATGTCCCCTCACTGGGGGCATGGCTCGCAGTGAACAAAGTTTGCCGCGAGCGCGAACTTTCCCTCCGATCAACCGCCTGGTGTGGATGAATACCATCAGATTGCTTGCCCGGGAAGGTGGATCCCGTGGGATAGCGAACACGGAGACCGGAGGACAGCAGAGAGTTGAGCGGAGCTGAACCTGTTGGGAAAGAACAGGGCGTAGCCGCCGAGGCCAGCGGCAGAGCTTCCCGGTCTGCCCTTGGTGGCGGCTCGCAGTTCGCTGCTTTCCTTGGGGTGGCGGTGGCGGTGGCTGCGCTCTTCCGGCTCGCGGCTCCCAACGTATCCGATCCCGACAGCTTCTACCACTTCCGCCACGCGGCCATCTACGCCGAGAAGGGCCTCACCTACGCGCGCTTTCCCTGGCTGGTTTACTCTGCCGTTAGCCGCTTCTCGGCTGACCTGGCCTACGGTTTCCATGTGCTGTTGATACCGTTCACCCTCCTCCGGAATGAGATTCTGGGCATCAAGCTGGCGGCCATCCTGGAGACACTGATCGTGTTGGTGCTCATGTACCTGGTGATGCGGCGCCACCGGATTGCCTGCTCCGGGGTGTGGCCCTTCGTTCTCTTCCTGCTGGGCCCGCCCATGACCTACACCTTCCTCCAGACTCGGCCCCAGACCCTGACCATGGGATTCTCCGCGCTGCTGCTCTCGTTCATGGTCAGGGGGTCGGCCTGGGGTGTGCTGGTTGCCGCCTTTGGCATCTGCTTCTTTCACCTGAATGTGTTCGTGGTGGTGCCGGCGGTAGTATTGGTGGCGGCCTTGGTTAGGGGATGCACTAGCCGGACCTGGGAGTGGCGGAAGTGGGTGGCCGCGCTGGCCGGCATGGTGCTGGGGCTGGCCCTGCGTCCGAACCTGATCGGCGCGGCCAAGCTGGAGTACGTGCAATTCGTGGTCCACGAGATGGTGCGGGGTGCACGCATTCCCCTGCTGTTCGGCCGGGAGTGGTTCCCGCTCAACCTGGTTGACGCGACGACGGCGTTCACATGGTTCTTGCTGGCATGGGTCGGGATGGCGGCCCTGGCGCTGGTCACCCGCTGCGCGCGAGGGGCCGGCAAGTCCGCCGAGGACCGTGCGCTGCTGTGGAGCAGCCTGGCGCTGTCTGTGTTGTTCTTCGCAGTGATGATCCACACCACCAAGCGTGCCACACCGCTATGGGCCACCTTTGGGGTGATCTTCGTGGCGGTGGCCTGCTCGCAGTTCCTGTGGGGCAGATCGGTGGAGCGAGAGAGGCTGCTGAGCGCGGAGACCAGGCTCGTCGCAGGGTGTCTGCTGGCGGCCCTTCTGATGGTGATGGCGGGCGGAGTTGTCAACGACCATCTGATTCACGAGAAGTGGGTGGGGCGAAGCTCCTATCGCATGTGGGGGGCCGGACAGTGGCTGAAGGAGAACGCTCGGCCGAACGACATTGTCTACAACGTGAGCTGGGGGACGTTCCCCGAGCTCTTCTTCTGGGACCCTCAGAACCGCTACGTGAGTGGGCTGGACCCCATCTTCCTGTTCGCCTACGACAAGGCGCTCTACTGGAAGACCCACCATCTGCAGTCAGGAACGGCAACGTCGCAGACCTGGCCGAGCATGTATATGAAGCCGGAGGAGGCGGAGGATACCTACACCATGGTGAAGCGGGACCTGCGCGCCTCCCACGTGGTGCTCGAGCCGAGTCGCAGGGAGAAGCTGGAGGAGTACCTGGAAAGCGATTCCCGCTTCGAGCGCACCTATGATGATGGGGAGGTGGTGGTCTTCGCGGTCAGATGAGACGTGGGGAGTCTCCTCTCCTGCGCTTCCTTGGATCGCAACACCGATAGGCGCGATAGCACAGCACCATCCCAGCAGGAAGCCCGAGCGGAAGGAGAGAAGGCTCGCCGATGGAGGATCGCAGACTGCCATGGGTAAGCCCGTCGCGCGAGTGCTAGCCGGTCTCCTCGCTGTCCTCCGCGGGGACCGCCAACAGGCAGGGCCAGCGCCCGGTGTGCTGCGAGTGTTCGCCCTCCTGCTGGTGGCCGTGTGGGTGGTGGGATCGGCGGCGCGGGGCGGACTGCGCCAGGCTTCGAGGGCAGTGGTGTTCGAGGTCCGACACCCGAAGCTGTGGCCGTCGCTGCAGCCGGACGCCCGCGAGCAGTGGCGCGGCCCGTACTTCGATGCGCTCGCCGCCCTTCTGCAGGAGCGCTCGGGGCCGGGCGCCACGGTGGCGGTGGTGGTCCCGGAAAGCGAGTGCCCCAGCTTCCAGAGCGTCCCCACTCGGTTATACGAGACGATCTACCGGCTCTACCCGCTCAGGCCTGACTTCTTCGTGCGCGAGGCGGCGGGACACTATCAGCCCTTCTGGTTCCGGTCGCCGGGCAAAGCGCCGCCCGAGGCGCCGCCGCTCTTCCAGCACGACTACCTGATCTGGGCGCCGCCGCCGCCCGCGCCGCCCAGCGGCTACCGCGCCATCTACCGGAACTCGGCCGCCACCATCTGCTGCAGGTCCAGGTGAGGGGTGATGGCTGAACTGGCACGCGCCGCCCTCGCCCTCTTCCTGATCTGGCTTGTTGGTGCGCTTCTCCTGGGCGCGCTCGGCCTTCGCCGGAGGCGCTGGCCGCTGGGCTATGCTCAGCCGGGGATAGACTTCGCGGCCGGGTGTGCGCTGCTCGCTACCGTGTGGACCCTGGCCGCCTTGCTCGGCTGGCGCGTCACGCCCGGGCTCATCTTCGCCGTCGCCATCGCCCTTGCCATCCCGGCCGGCATGCAAGCCGTTCGTCTCCGTCGTCAGTCTGGCGCGGATGAGCACGCGGCGCCCGGCGATGCCGGAATGCTACGTCGCCGGGCCGTGTCCCTCCGGCGACACGGCTTCAGTTGGGCTACATGGCTGGCGATCGCCTGTTTCTTGGTGGTGCTGGCCGGCCTGCTGATCAGAGCCTGGTACGCGCCCATGTTCTGGGACGGCCGCTACATCTGGGCCTTCAAGGCGAAGGAAATGTTCCTGGACGGGCGCCTCGACCGGGACGCCTTCACCAATCTCGCCCGCTACGCCTATTCCCACCTGGACTACCCTCTGGCAGTCCCGGCCGCCCAGGCCTGGGTCTACCAGGTTCTCGGGCGGGTGGATGAGCGGTGCGCGGTCCTGGTTGGCGTCGTCTACTGGCTCGGCATCGCTCTCCTGTTGGGAAGCTATCTGCGCCGCCGGCTGGCGCTGTCCTGGGCGGTTGGCGTGTCCTTACTCGCCTGCCAACTCCCCTTGGTCAGTTACCACGCCGGCGGCGGCGCGGCCGACGTGCCCCTCGCTTTCTGCTACCTGGCGGCCGCCATCCTGCTTGCCGAATGGGTCGAGTATGGCCGGCGGGAGGACTCCGTGCTCGCCGCCCTCATGTTCGGGATCTGTTCCCTGGTCAAGGCGGAAGGCCTCACCATGGCTCTGGGAGGGGTGTTGGCGTTTGCCGTCGCCTGGTGTGTGAAGGGACGCCGCGTCACCGCCGCAGGGGCGGTCCTCGGTCCGCTCGCCCTGGTGTCGCCGTATCTCCCGTGGGCCGCCCTGCGGGCCTCCTGGGGCATCCCCAGTCTCCAGTTGTCATATGTCGGCTCGCTGTCCGACTGGGCGCAGATGGCGGCGCGGCTGAAGACTATCTTACACTCACTTGCTAGCCATGCGATCTCATGGCAGCAGTGGGAGCTGGCTTGGGTGTTCGTGGGGATCGGGTTCATCGCCTATCTATGGGGGCGGGGGGGCTGCGCCCCCCCGCGCGAGGTGTGGGCCCGCTGGCGGCGGGCGCCGGCGGTGCTGTGGGGCCTCTGCCTCTGGCAGCTCGCCGTGTACGTCGCCAACTACGCCCTCAGCCACTACGAGATTGTCCAGTACCTGAACACCTCTCTGGATCGGGTTATGCTCCACCTGCTCCCGCTGGCCATTGCCGCGGCCGTGCTGTCTCTGGCTCGCGGGGATCGGACGCCGGCTTCCTCGCCCTCCGGCTAAGCCAGCCGGACGCTTGCTGTCTTGACCTGAGCCGTCACTTCTGCTATGGTAAGCGTGTAACAGCATAGGGTCGCGCGTTCCAGGCCTTTTAACTGCAGTCCGGAGAGGCTGAGAAAGGTGAGCATGCCGAACGCAAACAGAGAGTCTGCGCCTGCTCCTCGCACAGGGGCAGGCGTTGCTTCTGGCCCTGGACAGCGGAACGCACGGCCCATCATGGACCGTGAGGAGATCCGGCGCGCCCTCACTCGCGTTGCCCACGAGATCATCGAGCGCAACAAGGGCGCGCGGGATGTCTGTTTGGTGGGCGTCTACACCCGCGGTGTCCCCATGGCCCGCCGGCTGGCGGCGCTGATGTCGCAGATTGAGGGACATCCGGTGCAGGTGGCGGAGTTGGACATCGCCGCCCATCGCGACGACCGGCCCCAGCCCGACAAGCCACCTCGCACCCATATTCCCTTCGCGGTCACCGGCAAGATCGTGGTGCTCGTAGACGAAGTCCTGTACACCGGCCGCACCTGCCGCGCCGCCCTGGACGCGCTCATCGCCCACGGCAGGCCCGCGCAGGTGCAGTTGGCGGTGCTCGTGGACCGAGGACACCGTGAGCTCCCGGTGCGCGCCGACTATGTGGGCAAGAACATACCGACCTCCCGCCGGGAGCGGGTGAGGGTGCAGCTCGCCGAGATTGACGGCGACGACGTCGTGGTCATCGAGCGACCAGGGGAGAACGGTGTTGGGCAGGAGCAAGCTCCTGCCCAACGTGCGAGGTAGGTACTGCCATGAGCTCACTTGCTGGTAGGCACGTCGTGTCAATCTTCGACCTGACCAATGAGGAGATCGGAGGGGTATTCCGCCTCGCCGACAGATTCTACAGCGCGTTGCAGGAGGCAGGCGCTCTGGCCATCGGGAGGCGGCAGAGACGCGGTAGGCCAGCGAAACGGGAGGGTGGCCCGGCGTCACTCAGTCGCGTGTGTCCGGATCGGGTGCTCGCCACGCTGTTCTTCGAGCCGAGTACTCGGACACGCCTCTCATTCGAGTCTGCGATGCATCGTCTGGGTGGCAGCGTGGTGACGATGGCCGACGCCCGCACTTCGTCAGCCGCAAAGGGGGAGCGGCTCGCGGACACGGTGCGGGTGGTTGCGAGCTACGCTGACGCCATCGTCCTTCGCCATCCCCACGAAGGGGCCGCGCTGCTGGCGGCGGAGAGTCTGGACCCACAGCGGGTGGCTGAACTAGGGCGGCTGGTGCCGATCATAAACGGCGGGGATGGTTCGCACGAGCATCCTACCCAGACGCTGCTCGATCTGTATACGATCAACCGAGACCACGGGCGGATCGCGGGGCTCAACGTGGCCCTGTGTGGGGATCTCCTGCACGCAAGGACCGTACATTCGCTGGCTTACGGCCTGGCACGGTTCGGGGCCAACCTGAAGTGCGTGTCGCCGTCCCAACTGAGGCTGCCGAGGTACGTCAAGCGCAGACTGGAGCTCGAGTTCGGCTGCGTCCCTGCTGAGTATGATTCGTTCCGCGACTTCGCTGCCCCAGGCCGGGAGCATGTTATCTACGCGGCGGAGAAGCGCCGTCGGGGACGCATCGGCCCGTTGGTCAGCGACGACGAGCTGCCTGAAGCAGTGAGCTCCCTGGTGGATGCAGTCTACGTCACACGCATTCAGAAGGAGCGCTTCCGTGAACCGGCTCAGGCAGAGGCGGTTCGCTCCTCTTACCTGATTGACGACAAGATGCTTGCCGCGATTGGAAAGCACGCCACCATCATGCATCCCCTCCCCAGGGTGGACGAGGTGGACTACGTGGTGGACACCGACACCAGGGCGGCCTATTTCCGCCAGGCCTCCTACGGAGTGCCGATTCGGATGGCGCTGATCGCACTGCTCCTCGGCAGGAAACGGCTAGGCAGGCCCAAGGGCGCGGCTGCCTTGGCAGTGCCAAGCACGCGCCGGCCGGCCGCCGAGTTCGTCTCGGGTGTGAGCTGTGAGAACGCGACGTGTATCACCAATCACGAGCCGGGACTGGCCGCGCGGATGGAGGGCATCAGCGAACTCGGAGTGTTGCGGTGCGCGTACTGCGAACAAGAACAGGAGGCGTAGTGGTGAGCGGGCGGAGCCCAGAGTGAGGCACCTCCTCATCCAAGGCGGCAGGCTATTCGACCCGGAGTCTGGTCTGGACGCGAGGGGCGACCTGCTCCTCCGCGACGGGCGCATTGCGGCCGTGGGCGCGATTGAGGCGGCTGGCGACGAGCAGGTTGTGGAGGCCGAGGGTCTGTGGGTCCTCCCCGGCCTGGTGGACCTGCACGTGCACCTGCGCCAGCCGGGTCAGGAGCACAAGGAGACCATCGCTACCGGCACCAGGGCGGCCGCCGCGGGTGGCTACGCCATGGTGGTGGCCGAGCCGAACACCGCTCCGCCCCGCGACACGGCCGAGCGGGTCCAGGAGGCTCTGGCGCTGGCCAGGGAGCACGGCGAGGTGATTGTGCTGCAGAAATGCTGCATCACTGTCGGGCAGCAGGGCCGGCAGGTTCCGGACATGATGGCACTGGCGCGGGCAGGCGCGTCAGCGGCGAGCGATGACGGGTTCTCGGTGAGAGATGCAGAGGTGATGAGCGCGGCATTTGCGGCGGCGAGCGAAGCGAGGCTACCGCTGACCTTGCACGTTGACGGACCGGAGATGATAGCGCGGGACATCGGCCTGAGCACCGAGTGCGACTGGCCCGTGCACTTCTCCCATGTCAGCCTGGCGGAGGAGGTGGAGCTGATCGCGAAGGCGCAAGGGCGAGGCCTGCGGGTGACCGGCGAGGCCACTCCGCACCACCTGGTGTTGTGCTCCGAAGACGCGCCCCGGGACGACGCCAGCTTCAAGATGAACCCGCCCCTGCGCTCGGCCGCAGATCGCGAGGCGCTGCGCCGCGCGCTCGCCGAAGGAGTGATCTCGGTGATCGCCTCCGACCACGCCCCGCACTCCCCGGCGGAGAAGGCGGCCCCATACGAAGAGGCCCCCTTCGGCGTGATCGGTCTGGAGACCACGGTGGGGGTGGTCTGGACCGACTTGGTGCACAAGCGGCTGCTCGATCCCGCAACCGCAGTGAGTGCCATGACCACCCGGCCTGCGGAGGTGCTCGGGATCGAAGCTCCGGCGCTGCGCGAGGGCGCACCCGCGAATATCACCTTGCTCGACCCGTACCGGGAGTGGGTGGTGGACCCGGACAGCTTCCACTCGCTCGGGCGCAACACGCCCTTCGCCGGGTGGCGGCTTCGGGGCAAGGCGGTTGGCACAGTATCAATGGGTAGGTTGGTGATGTGGGAAGGGATGATCATGGATCAGGGAGGCGCCTCGTGAAGGCGATCTTGGTGCTGGCGGACGGAACCGTATACGAAGGCACCAGCATCGGCCAGCCCGGCCGGACGCTGGGTGAGGTGGTGTTCGACACCGCCATGGTGGGATACCAGCAGTGCTTCACCGATCCCAGCTTCCGAGGGCAGATTCTTACCCTCACCTATCCTTTGATTGGCAACTACGGCACCAATGACGAGGACTACGAATCCCCGCACTGCCAGCTCGCCGGCCTGGTGGTGAGGGAGCTGTGTGAGAAGCCGAGCAACTTCCGCTCCACCGAGGCACTCGGCGACTTCCTGAAGCGCCACGGCGTGGTGGGGATCGCGGGCGTGGATAGCCGGGCGCTCACCCGCAAGCTGCGCACGGTTGGGGTGATGATGGGCGCCATCTCCACCGACGAGACGGCCGAGCAGGCCCTGCAGAGGATCAAGGACAGCCCCGGCTATGGCGACCTGGACTTCGTGCAGATGGTGAGCACCCCGCAGCCGTACCAGTGGAAGCCGAAGGACGCCCCGAATGACAGCCAGGATCGGCTGAAGATCGTGTGCGTGGACTACGGCATCCGCGCCAGCATCCTGCGCAACCTCTGGGAGCAGGGCTGCCGGCCCATCGTGATGCCGTGCAGGGCGACCGCGGAGGATGTGCTGGAGGAGAAGCCGGACGGCGTGCTTCTCTCCCCCGGCCCGGGCGACCCGCGGCGGCTCGATTACGCGGTGAGCACCATTCGCGGTCTTCTCGGCAAGGTGCCGGTGTTCGGCATCTGCCTTGGCAGTCAACTGCTAGGTTATTCGCTCGGCGGCGTGCTGTACAAGCTCAAGTTCGGCCACCGCGGAGGCAACCATCCGGTTAGGGACGAGATCACCGGGCGCATCAAGATCACCTCTCAGAACCACGGCTATGCCCTGGACATAGAAAGCATGAAGAAGACCGAAGCGCGGGTGTCGCAGGTGAACCTGAACGACTACACCGTGGAGGGCCTGGAGTGCCCGCAGCTCCGCGCCTTTTCTATCCAGTACCACGCGGAGGCAAGCCCCGGCCCGATGGACAGCCGAGGCATCTTCAAGCAGTTCGTGCAGCGCATCAGGGAGCCGGATAGGTGGACGGAGATCGAGGCGGAGGTGTGGTAGGGCAGACTTGCAGTCTGCCGTTGGGCAGGCCTCAAGCCTGCCCGCCTGACAGGCTCGAAGCCTGCTTGAACGTCAGATACGGAGCCTAACATGGACTGGCAAGCCTGGAAGCTCGTATTCTTGGGTATGGGTGGCTACGCATTGCTACTGGCGGTTGCTGTGTTCCTAGTGAAGAAGTGGGTGGGAGTCCGCATTGAGGAGTCCGTGAAACACGAATATGCAAAGAAGCTCGAAGAGCACAAGGCAGACCTTCAGGAGCAGGTTAGCGCCGCCCTTTCGGGGATGGAGCACGCCTATCAGGAGTCTGTCGATCAGAAGGCCACGGACAAAGCGTTGTTCGCGAGACTCATCGAGACTCTCCCTACCAACGGGAGCATCAGTTTCATAACGCACTGGGATGTTGGTGCAATGCTGTTCAACCCGAAGAAACTCAGACAGCTTAGAGTGTTCTACCTTGAGTGGAACGATCCTGAGCACGAGTTCCTCGATGCCGACCTGGAGGCAAAGCGAAGGCACCTACATCGGTCTGTCGATAGGTACCTCGGAAAGACGGAGGAGTGTTTCTTCAGTCAGCCTGGCTCTGACCTCGTGGGTATCCCGCCAGAATGGCAGATATCCAAGCCTGAATTGTTCCAGAGCACGATGGACGAACTGAACCGCCTCGCTGATGACGTCGCGAGTGCGCACAAGGACCTGCTCGTAGCGGCGCGCGAGAAGCTGAAGTGCTGAGGGTCCCTGCGCAGCATCGGTGAGGCCGTTGGGATGACATCTTAGGATAGCATGATCTGCAGGCCGGGGTCACGCAATCCCGCCCTACAGAACGACCACATAGACGAAGGAGTCAAGGAAACCGAATGCCTCGACGAGATGATCTGAAAAAAGTCATGGTGATCGGCTCCGGGCCGATCGTGATCGGCCAGGCGGCGGAGTTTGACTACGCCGGGACGCAGGCGTGCAAGGCGCTGCGGGAGGAGCAGATTGGGGTCGTCCTTATCAACTCCAACCCGGCCACCATCATGACTGACCCCGACATGGCCGACCGGGTGTATGTGGAGCCGCTGACGGTGGAGTGTGCGGCTCGCATCATCGAGCAGGAGCGGCCGCAGGGGCTGATCGGCACGCTTGGCGGGCAAACAGGGCTGAACCTGGCGACCCAGTTGGCGCGGGCGGGGATACTCAAGCAGTTCGACGTGGACCTGCTGGGCACTTCCCTGGAGGCGATTGAGCGGGCGGAGGACCGCGAGCGTTTCAAGGAGACGATGACCAGCATCGGGGAGCCGGTCCCGGAGAGCGCCATCGTGAATAGCGTCGAGGAGGGGCGGGCGTTCGTGCGCACCATCGGCTACCCGATCATCATCCGGCCGGCCTACACCCTCGGCGGCACCGGCGGCGGGATCGCCTGGAACGAGGAGGAGCTGCGCGATATCTGCACCCGCGGCCTGAAGATGAGCATGATCCACCAGGTGCTGCTGGAGCGATGCGTGATCGGGTGGAAGGAGATCGAGTACGAGGTGATGCGGGACGCCGGCGACACCTGCATCACCGTCTGCTCGATGGAGAACCTGGACCCCATGGGCATCCACACCGGCGACTCCATCGTGGTCGCCCCCGCGCAGACGCTCGGGGACCAGGAATACCAGATGCTCCGGACCGCCTCCTTGAAGATCATCCGGGCGCTTGGTATCGAGGGCGGCTGCAACATCCAGTTCGCACTCGATACCAAGAGCTATGAGTACTATGTGATCGAGGTCAACCCGCGGGTCAGCCGCTCCTCGGCGCTCGCTTCCAAGGCCACCGGATACCCGATTGCCCGGGTGGCGGCGAAGATCGCGGTGGGGCTGCGGCTGGACGAGATCCCGAACGCGGTCACCCAGAAGACGCTCGCTTGCTTCGAGCCGACCATTGACTACATCGTCGCCAAGATCCCACGCTGGCCGTTCGATAAGTTCCGCCTCGCGGACCGCACTGTGGGCACCCAGATGAAGGCCACCGGGGAGGTGATGGCGATCGAGCGCTGCTTCGAGGCGGCGCTGATGAAGGGGCTGCGCTCTTTGGAGATCGGGGCCTTCGGCCTCCGCTGGAAGCAAGTGGCGCAGTGGGGCCAGATGGAGATCGAGGAGTGTCTGCGCCACGCCACCGACGAGCGCATCTTCGCCATCGCCGAGGCCTTCCGGCGCGGCATGATGGTGGAGGAGGTGGCCGAGCTGTCGCGGGTGGACCCGTGGTTCCTGAACAAGATCAGGAACATCGTGGACATGGAGGAGGAGCTGCGCGCCGCCGGCGCGCGCGGCCTCACCGACGAGCTAGTCAAGCGGGCAAAACATCTCGGCTTCTCGGATCACGAGATGGGCCAGTTGGCCGGGGTGCCGGAGAGGGAACTGCGGGAGAGACGGCGGTCGCTGGGCATGGCCCCGTCGTACAAGATGGTGGACACCTGCGCGGCGGAGTTCGAAGCGGCGACGCCGTACTACTACTCCTCCTACGAGAGCGAGGACGAGGTGGTGGTGGCCGACAAGCCGCGGGTGATCGTGATCGGCGCCGGCCCCATCCGCATCGGTCAGGGGATCGAGTTCGACTACTGCACCGTGCACGCGGTGTGGGCGCTGCGGGAGGAGGGCTACCAGTCCATCATCATCAACAACAACCCGGAGACCGTGTCTACGGACTTCGACACCTCCGACAAGCTATACTTCGAGCCGGTCACCGAGGAGGATGTGCTGCATATCATCGAGCGCGAACAGCCGGTGGGGGTGGTCGTCCAGTTCGGCGGCCAGACTGCCATCAACCTGGCAAGCGCTTTCCATGAGAACGGGGTGACCATTCTCGGCACCGACTTCGAGGGGATTGACATCGCCGAGGACCGGGATCGCTTCGAGCGTTTGCTTCGGGAGCTCGACATCCCCAAACCGGCGGGCCGCGGCGTCACCTCAGTCGAGCAAGCGAGGGGCACCGCCGAGGAGATCGGCTATCCGGTGCTGGTGCGGCCCTCCTACGTGCTCGGCGGGCGGGCGATGGAGATCGTCTACTCCGAGGAAGAGCTGCTGTCCTATATGCACCTGGCAAGCGATGTCTCGCCACGCCATCCCATCCTGGTGGACAAGTACGTGGTTGGGAAGGAGCTGGAGGTTGACCTGATCTGCGATGGCGAGGAATCGCTCATTCCCGGGATCATGGAGCACATCGAGCGCGCCGGCGTGCATTCCGGCGATTCGATGGCGGTCTACCCACCGGTGAGTCTGAGCCAGCAGGTACAGCAGCGGGTGGTGGACTACGCCACCCGGCTGGCGCAAGCTCTCAAGGTGCGGGGGCTGATGAACATCCAGTTCGTGCTCGACAATGCGGACAACCTCTACGTGCTGGAGGTGAACCCCCGCGCCAGCCGCACCGTGCCCTACCTCAGCAAGATCACCGGCATTCCCATGGTGAATGTGGCCACCAAGTGCATGGTCGGGAAGACCCTGCGCCAGCTCGGATACCAGCCAGGCCTCTACCCGGCGCGGCCCTACTACGCGGTGAAGGCCCCGGTGTTCTCGTTCGCCAAGCTCACGGAGGTGGATGTGCATCTCGGACCGGAGATGAAGTCAACCGGCGAGATCATGGGGATTGACCCGGACTACTCGAAGGCGGTGTACAAAGCGATGATCGCCTCCGGGGTGGAGGTGCCGGAGGCCGGCGTGCTCATCGCCACCATTGCAGATCGGGACAAGGAGGAGGCCGGGGAGCTGATCCGCTCTTTCGCCGATCTGGGATTCCGCGTTTTCGCCACCCGCGGCACGCACGAGCATCTTCACAATATCGGTGTCGAGAGCACGCCCGTCAAGAAGATCAGCGAGGGAACGCCGAACATCATAGACGTGATCCGGTCCGGCGACGTGCACCTGGTGCTGAACACGCTCTCGCCGGATCGCAATCCGGAGCGAGAGGGCGCGCGCATCCGCCGCGCCTCAGTGGAACATGCCATCCCCTGTCTCACTTCGCTGGACACGGCGCGGGCGCTGCTGTTCGCGCTCTCCAGTCGCCAGAAGGGCGGCGACTACACCTACCTACCGATCCAGGACTACATCGCCATCTCGGTAAAGGGATGAACTGCTATACGATCTGGGGATTGGTAGCTATAGGAGAAGGCGATGCCTGACTCTGTTCGCATCACCATCTTCGGCTCGGCCGCCGGCTTTCCCACCAAGGCGCGCACCAACACCGCCATCGGCATCTGGCACGAGCGCGACCTGCACCTCTTCGATGCGGGCGAGCCGGTGGCCGCGCACCTGGCGCGACGGGGCCTCCCGCCCGATCGCCTCCGCTCCGTCTTCATCACCCATATGCACGCCGATCACAGCGCGGGCCTGCCCATGCTGCTGCAGTGGCTGCAGTTGAACAAGCGAGGGAGACCGCTCTCGCTGTATCTGCCGAGTGCCAGCGCGGGGGCCTTCCAGGGGGTGCTGGAGATGCACTACCTCTTCCTGGAAACGCTTGGTTTCGAGTTGAGCATCCGCTCCCTCAAGGCCGGGCAGGTGTACGAGGAGGGCGGCCTCTCGGTGATGGCGCTGGAGAGCCGGCATCTGGACGGGCAGGCGGATCGGCTGGAGCGCGCGGGCCTGGAGCCGAAGGGCCACAGCTTCTCCTTCGCGGTCACCGTGGGCGGGAAGCGACTGTTTATCTCGGGCGACCTCGCCCAGGCGAGCGAGGTGATCATCCCTGCCGCCGGCGCCAACCTCGCCATCGTCGAGCTCGCCCACTTCAGCCCGGAGGCGCTTGGGGAGGCGCTCTCCCGAGTCAGCGTGCCCCGCTTGATCGTCACCCATCTGATCCATACTCTGGAGCCGACAGAGGAGGAGATCCCGGCGAGGATCAAGGCCGCCGGCTATGGCGGAGCGGTGCAGCTGGCTCAGGACGGAGATGAGTTCGAGGTCTGATGGCGAGGTCGGCGCGCACGGAAGTATAGGCAAAGGCTAGCTGGTGAAGACAGGCAGCGGGCTAAGGAATGCTCTGAAGCGAGTGCCGGGCCTCGCCCCGGCCTACCGGGGACTGCGCGCGGGATGGCAGGGGCTGCGGGCGAGAGCGAACGCCTTCGCGGAGGAGAGGCGGGCCGCGGTGGTCAGGAAGAGACACGCCGCCGCGGTGTGGGACCAGATCGCTGCCGCCGGGGCGGGCGGCGAGAGGGCCCGGGGGTGGCTGACCTGCAGCCAGGTCTTGCTCGATTACGTCTTTCCCAAGTTCGGCGGTCGGGACTGGTACGATTACGTGCGGGAGACCTGCTGTCCACACCCCCGCGACCTGGGCTTGAGCCTGTGCTGCGGCGAGGGGGCGGTGGAAAGGCACATGATCAAGCGCCAGATCGTACGCGCCTGCGAGGGAGTGGACATCTCCCCGCAGTCCGTGGCCGTCTGCCGCGCGGCTGCGGAAGCCGAGGGCATGTCCACGCTGACCTACCGGGTCGGGGATGTCGAGAACCTGCCGCTTCCCCGTGATACCTACGACCTGGTGGTGGGATGGATGGCCCTACATCACCTCGCCGATCCCGGGCGGGTGTTCGCCAGGGTCAGCCGTGCCCTCCGGCCGGATGGCGTCTTCATCGTGAACGAGTACATCGGTCCGCCGCGCTTCCAGATGCCAAGCCTGCAGGCGGAGTTGATAGATGAATGGGTGAGGAAGCTGCCGGAGGAGCTGAGAAGGACTGCCACCGGCATCATTCGCCAGGGGTTCACCCCTCCCACCGTCGCCCAGGTGATTGCCAGGGACTCGTCGGAGGCGATCGCGTCGGATCGGATCCTGCCGGAGCTGGAGCAGCAGTTCGTCATCACCGAGCGCGTGGACTACGGGGGCGTGCTCTTGCAGTGGCTTCTCGAGGATACCGCTCATAACTTCGATCGGCACAACCCCGAGCACCAGGCCTGGCTGGACCGGCTCTACGAAGCGGAGCGGGACATCCTGCGCCGCGGTCTGCTGAAGAGCGATTTCACGTTCATCATCGCCCGGCCGGGGGGGAACTAAGCGGCGGCCCAGCGAGTCTATAGGACTGGCCGAGCACACTCAACAGAGGGAGGCGGCTGCGTCATGCGGATCGTCACGTTGGCTGCGGCACTGAGCATCACTATCGCTGCTGTCCTGCCGGCTATTCCCGCTCAACCGCGCTCCGTCTCCGATATGGTGGCCGAGGTCCAAGAGACTCTGGGGGCTTTGCTGGAGGCGGGGCCGGCGCCAGCGCTTCCGGGCAGCGTGGCCAGCAAGCTGGACGACAAGCTGACGGAGTTGAGACGCGAGCTGCTCCGGATCGGCCCGGAAGCAGTGCCCTGCCTGCTCGCGGAGCCGAGCGGAGAACACCGCTGGGAGATGCGAGACTGGCAAATCGAAACCATCGTGCGAATGGGTGAGGCGGCTATGCCCGCGCTGGCGCAGGCGTTGCGAGCCCCGGACCCACAGGTGCGAGCGAACGCCTACTGGTGTCTGGAGCAGATGAGGACACCGGCCGCCAAGCGCGCGCTCCTTGCTGCGGCGGACGACCCCCGCTCCCCGCTGCCAGGCGACCTCGGCGACCGACCCTTCTACTTCCCCAGGACGCTCGCGGAAAGGGCCGGCGGAGGCGAGGCCCTGCTGGCGATCCTGAAGCTGCGATGGGGCGCCGCCACCTCCTCCCTCACCGAAACGGAGCAGGCCCAAATGGCGCGCCCGCTGCTCGACCTGCTGGCACAATACCAGGAGGAGAAGCGCGGGCTGGAACAGCAGATGCGCGAGAACGCGGATGCGCAGACGACGATTATCAACGGACTGGGGGGGATCGGCGATCCTACCCTAGTGGACCATCTGACCCCTGCGCTGCGCGAGCCGGACAGCCGCGCCTGGCACGCGGCCACGCTAGCCCTGATGCGGATGGGACCAGCAGTGGCGCCCACCATGGTGGAGCTGCTGAGCGAGGGTACGCCCGGCGTGCAGAGCGCCGCCCTGCGCGTGCTCAAGCAGGTCGGCGTGCCCGACGAAGCCTATCCGGGAGTCATGGCACTGCTCGATGATCCCGACGACAACGTGTACTTCGGCGCAGGGGCTCTTATCCCGCGCATGAGGCCGGAGAGGATCGTCCCCGCGCTGCTGGCTCGCCTCGCCGAGGTTTCCGCGGTGGACACCGATCACTCACGGAAGGTGCGCACCACCCTGGTCCGCGCGCTGGGGCAGCTCGGTGACGCGAGGGCCATCCCGCCGTTGACGGGGATACTGACGAGCGACGACGAGCCGGTGCGCCTGCGAGCGGAGGCACTGCAATCGCTGTCCTGGTTGCAGGCGCCGGAGTTGCCAGACGCGGTTGAGGGGCTGCTGAGCAGGCCCGGCAACGACTGGGTGCTCATGCACGGCAATCCTGCCCAACTGCCCTTGCCCAAGGACAGGTTGGTCCGGTTGTTCGTGGGTGTGCTCCAGGGAGACGGGGATCCCCAGGCGAGAAACCAGGCGGCCGACGCCCTGGGCAGGTTGGGCGACCCGGCGGCGGTTCCCGCCTTGATGGAGATGACCAGGAGGTACTGGGATGCGGAGGGGCCGTATGAGCCGGGCATCGCCAACGCCTCCGCGAGAGCCTTGGGCGAGATCGGCGATCGCCGTGCCGTCCCCATGCTCCTGGAGCTGATCACCACCGGCAAGGGGATGAGCGACTACTCCGCGGAGTGGGCGGTGCTCGCGCTCGGGAAGATCGGCGATCCGCAAGCGCTCCCCATGCTCCGCAAGCTGCTGTCCGAGGCCCAACCTGGAAGCTGGCAGCAGAGATGCCTGGCGGTCGCTTTGGGTAACTTGGGTGACGCGGAGGTGATTCCCATCCTCAAGGAGTGCATGAAGACGAGCGGACACGGCGACGGCCTGGCGCCGTCGTGTCCGCACTACTTCCAGACCGAGGAGGCGACGGAGGCGCTGGCGCGCATTGGCGAGCCGGCGGTGCCGGTGCTGCTGGAGGCGCTGGACTGGCGATATGAGCACACCGCGGACTACGCCTGTCTTGCCCTCGCCGAGATTGGCGACCAGCGGGCGGTCGGGCCCATCTCAAGGCTGCTCGATCGCTGGTCAGACCGCACCCGGCACCACGCGGCGATCGCGTTGGGCAAGCTGGGAGACCCGTCGGTGATCCCAGTCCTGCGGCGAGCCCTTGAGGATGAAGACGCCTGGGCGCGTATCGGCGCCGCGGAGGCATTGTGGCAACTTGGCGAGAAGAGCGCTGTGTGTGTGATTGAGCGGGCGCTCGCGGAGGCCCCGGAGGACTGGCAGCGCGTCGAAGCCGCCGCCGCACTGGGACGATTGAGGACAGGAACGGAGGCGCTGCACAAGGCGCTGGAAGACCCAGCGTTTGAGGTGAGGCAGGCGGCGCGGAAGGCGCTGGAGCGGCGGTAGACCGCCGACTGCGACGCAAGTTTCTGGGCGTTTGGTGGCCTACGGCGTTCGCGGCCGCCCTTATGACAGGAGCAGGCGACTCCCTGGGGAAGGTGGCGGCGGCGATGTCTGAGCGCGTCATCCTTCACGTTGATATGGACGCCTTCTTCGCGGCGGTCGAGCAGCGAGATCGGCCGGAGCTGCGCGGGAAGCCGGTGATCGTGGGCGGGACCCCGGAGGGGCGGGGAGTGGTCTCGACCGCCTCCTATGAGGCGCGCAAGTTCGGCGTTCACTCCGCGATGCCGGCGGTGACGGCGAGAAGGCTGTGTCCGCACGGCGTCTTCCTGCCTGTTGACGGTCGCAAGTACCACGCCGTCTCCGAGCGAGTGATGGCGATCCTCGCTCGCCACGCCGACCTGATAGAGCAGGTGTCCGTTGACGAGGCGTTCCTCGATGTCAGCGACAGGGCGACTGATATTCAGACGGGCGAGCGGTTGGCGGCGGGGATCAAGCGCGAGATACGGAGCGAGCTGAAGCTGACCGCCTCCGTCGGGGTGGCCCCGAACAAGTTCCTCGCCAAGCTCGCCTCCGACCTGCGGAAGCCGAATGGCCTGGTGGTGATCCGCACGGACCAAGTCAAGGCGGTGCTCGGCCCGCTGCCGGTGGGAAAGCTCTGGGGAGTGGGGCCGAAGACAGAGAAGCGCCTGCACGACCTTGGGCTGCGGACCATCGGCGATATCGCCAACACGCCGGTCGAGCGCCTGCGCGACATGGTCGGCGCCTGGGGCGATGTGCTGCATGAGCTGGCGCATGGAATAGACGAGCGTCCGGTTGAGCCCTATCGGGAGGCCAAGTCGCTCAGCGCGGAGGAGACGTTCCCGAGGGACCTGCACGAGACCGCGGACATGCGCCGGGCGCTGGCGCGGCTGAGCAAGGAGGTGGCCGGTCGCCTTCGGGCGGAGGGGGTGAAGGCTCGCACTGTCACCATCAAAGTGAGGTTCGAGGACTTCCGCACCATCACCCGGCAGACCAAGCTCGGCCAACCGAGCGATCAAGCGGCCACCTTGCGCCAGACCGCCTATCGCCTCCTGGACGGCGTGGATAGGGGAGGACAGGGCCTCCGCCTACTCGGGGTCAGGGCATCGGACTTCGCCGAGGGCCCGCGGCAGGTGTCCATCTTCGACCCGAGGGCACAGAAGCGGGCGCAGCTTGAGCGGTCGCTGGCCTATCTGAGGAAGCGGTTCGGCGATGATGCAGTCAAGTGGGCAGGAGATGGCGAATAGGGCGCAACAGGAGGAGAAGCCAATGGACTTCATCCGGGTTATCCCATGTCTCGACATGAAAGAGGGCCGGGTGGTGAAGGGCGTGCACTTCGTGAACCTGCGCGACGCGGCCGATCCGGTGGAGGCGGCGAAGGCGTATTCGGAGGGCGGGGCAGACGAGATCGCCTTCCTCGACATCACCGCCACCGTGGAGAAGCGCCGCACCATGTTCGACGTGCTGCGGAAGGTCGCCGACGCGGTGGATGTACCGCTCACGGTGGGGGGCGGGATCAAGTCTATCGCGGACATCGAGGAGGCGGTGGAGTCGGGGGCGAGCTGCGCCTCCATCTCCAGCGCCGCCTATCGCGACCCGGGGTTCGTGCGCGCCGCGGTCGCTCGCTTCGGAGGCAAGCGCATCATCGTCGCCGTTGATGCGGATGTGAACGACTCCTTTCCCTCGAAGCGCGAGGTGTACATTGACGGCGGCCGCACCGCCACCGGCAAGGATGCAGTCGAGTTCGCCAGGGAGATGGCCGCGCTGGGAGTGGGGCAGATCCTGCCGACCAGCAAGGCTACCGATGGCGTTCAGGACGGGTACGACCTCGCGCTGACACGCGGCATCGCTGATGCCACCGGTCTGCCGGTGATCGCCAGCGGGGGCGCGGGCAAGCTGGAGCACTTCTATGAGGCGGTGGCGGAGGGCCACGCGCAGGCGGTGCTTGCTGCCTCCGTGTTCCACTTTGGCACGTTCACGGTGCAACAGGTGAAGGAACACCTGCGCGACCGCGGGGTCGCAGTGCGCCTGTAGCTATCTTCGTGCTACCCCCAGTCGCCGCGCTCCCCGGCGCAGCAGGCCGACGCGTCGGCCTGCCGGCGGCTGTTCGGCAGGAACAGGCGCGGCTGGTGGCTCGGGCGCAGCGGCGGCTGCCGGGGGTGGAGCAGACGGTTGCTCGGCCTTCCCCGCCTGCCCGGGTTGTGAGGGTAGGTCTTTGCGCTGGTGGCGGCGGCCGCGGCGGGTGCGCTTCTTCGGTGGAGAGGAAGACGCAGGCTTCTCCTCGGCCCGCTGAGGCGCGGGTTTCTGTTCGGCAGGCTCCGGCGTAGGTCTGGCGCCGCGGCGGCCTCGGCGCCTTGGCTGGCGAGCGCGGGGCGGCTCCGGCGGGGCGCCCTTCACATGCCCCTTCAGGTGCGAGTGGGAGGCATCCGTCACCACCATCGTCACCGACTCCCCCGAGGGTATCGGCCCGCGAATCTCCACGCGGCAGCCGCCGAACCAGCCGTATGCTGTTTCCTCGGCGGTCTGCTGGCTGGGCTCGAGGTGATCCACCACGATCTCCGCGCCCTTCGTGAACAGCTTGATGGCGCGGGCCGCCTGGGCGGTGGTAGTGGGCGCTATCTCGTGCTCCTCCAGCGTCAGGCGCTCCTCTCCACGGACATAGACCGGCTTGCCCACCAGCTGGTCCAGGTGCGCCGAACGCAGCCCTCCCTCGCCGACGAGTATGGCGGCCACACGCGGCGAGGCGCGCACGATGAGGGCCTGACATTTCTCGTCCGCGCAAAGCCGCCGCACCTCGCGTTCGATCCGCAGCGCAATGGTGACTGCCGTGCGCACGCGCCCGATCCCGCCGCAGAGCGGGCAGATCTCGGTGATGATGCCCATCAGGCTTTCCCCCCGGCGCTTGCGCGTCATCTCTATCAGGCCGAGCGGGCTGAGATGCACGATCTTAGTCTTCTGGCGATCCCTTGATAGGTGGTCCTCGAAGGCCTTCATCACCCTCTGGCGGTGGCGGGGCCGGTCCATGTCAATAAAGTCAATGACGATGATGCCCCCCAGGTCCCGCAGCCGTAGCTGCCGGGCGACCTCCTCGGCCGCCTCCAGGTTCGTGCGCAAGATGGTGTCCGCCAGGCCGGTGGTGCCCGTGAAGCGTCCCGTGTTTACGTCAATCGCCGAGAAAGCTTCCGCCTCGTCAATACTTATGTAACCGCCTGCCTTCATCCAGACGCGCCTCCGCAGCAGCCGGTCTATCTCTTCCTCCACGCCGTGCTTGTGGAAGATGGGCAGCTTGCCGCGGTAGCGCTTGATGCGGTCCCGCAGCTGCGGGGCGATCAGGGAGACCAGCTCCACTGCGTCATCGTAGGCGCTCTTCGAGTCTATCACCAGCGCGCTCACATCATCGGTGAAGGCGTCCCTGATTACCTGGTAGGTAAGCGTAAGGTCCTGGTGGAGAACCGCCGGCGCCCGGGTCTCCGCGGCCTTCTTCATCAGGCGGTCCCGCAGATTGACGAGCACCTTCAGGTCCCCCTCTAGGTCCCCCTTGCGGCGTCCTTCCGCCTCCGTCCTGATGATCATCCCGCATCCTGGCGGGCGGAGCTGGTTGCCGAGCTTGCGCAGGCGGTCCCGCTCCTTCGCCTCGTCAATCCGCCGGGAGACACCGATCTGGCGGTTATCGGCAAGGAGCAGTACCAGGTAGCGGCCCGGGAGGGCGAGACGAGTGGTGGCGCGGGCGCCCTTGCTGCCCACCGCCGCGCGCACGATCTGAACCACCACCTCCTGGCCCTGCTTGAGGCGCTCCGCGATTCGATGCGACCGCGGCGCGCCGGCGGAGGTGACACCAGTCTCCGTCACAAACCCCACGTCATCGGCGCAGAGGAAGACGTTCCTGTCCAGGCCGACATCGGCGAACGCCGCGTCCATGCCCGGCAGCACGCTCACCACCCGCGCCTTGTAGATGCTCCCCACGATGCGCGGCTCGCGCTCGATGTGCAGCTCGGCCAATTGGCCGTCTTCCAGAATGGCAACCCGCGACTCTAGGTCCTCAGCGTTGACAACAATTTGTTTCCTCACGTGCTACTCTCGCTTCCTTTTCTTCTCTGCCGGCGCCATTTTCCTCGTTGGGCGAGGCCTGGCTTGCTCGCCGCCGTCGGCAGGGCCGACAGCTCGGTGCGGTGGTACCGGATGACATCAGTCTGCGCATCCAGTCCCAGCAGCGCCACCACCTCCTGCGGACGCGCTCCCCCGTGGCTGCCGGTCCGCAGGCTCATCCGCAGCCCAACCCCGCTTGCCTCCCCATCGTCCACCTCGATCCCGTGGATGAGCGGCCGTAGGTTCACCGTCCGCTCCGGCCGCTCCCCTCCGCGCTGCACCACCAGCTCCGAGCTGGCCAGCAGTTGATCCACTCGCCGCTGGAGGTCGTCGCGCTGCATGTTCTCGCTCAGCGTAACCAGATAGCCGGCGAGTTCGATGTTTCCGAAGGTCTCCTTCCTGCGATAGGCCGGCAGTGACCACGCCTCCAGCACCTGCAAACCGGGCGGCAGTTGCCCATTCAAACGATCCCTAAGCTGGTCGGCATCCATCGCCTCGGAAAGATGAATGGCAACCAGCTCCGCATCGCTGGTCACGCCCAGCGGCAGAGGGGGGCCGAAGCTCAGCTTCGGATGTGGATTGTGGCCCTGGGAGAGCGCCAGGGGGAGCTGGGCGCGCCGCATCGCCCGTTCCAGCGTGCGCTTGAGATCGAGATGAGAGATCCATCGCAGCTCGCCGCGCTTGCGGTATCGGCACACAAACTGCGCCATCTCACACTTCCCTCGTCTCGAGTGCCCGTTCCGCCTCGCCGCGGAGGGTCGCCGTCTCCACTCCGCAGGCGATGTGGTCCCAGGCAAGCGGTGAACCGAACGGAAGCGCCTGATTCGCGTAGTCCCGCAGGTCCACATCCGCCTCCGCGAACGCCTGCTGCCAGCGGGCGAAGTCGAAGTGCTCCCCCCAGGAGTCGAACCTCGCTCCAAGCTGCCAGGCGCGCTCGATCGCCTCGCCGACTCGGCGGTCGCCCCTGGAGATAGCAGCCTCCAGCGCGCTCACCTGAGGATCAGTCCACGACAGCTTCACCGCGCGCTCGCGCAGACCGGCCTGCAGAAGGCGCTGCTTCCGCGCCAGCGTCTCCACTTCCTCCTGCCCCATCCACTGGAACGGCGTATGGGGTTTCGGCACGAAGGCGGTCACGCTCACCGAGATCTGCAAGCGACCTCGCCGCGCACCCAGCGCCCCCCGCCCAAAGGCGACTAGGCGGTGCACCAGGTCGGCGATCCCCTCTACCTCCTCCTCCGTCTCCGTGGGCAGTCCGATCATGAAGTAGAGTTTCAGCCGGCTCCAGCCGGAGGAGAAAGCGGCGTCGGCCGCCGCGAACAGCTCCTCCTCGGCCATCCGCTTGCCGATCACCGACCGCAGGCGGTCGGTTCCCGCCTCCGGCGCGAAAGTGAGCCCGGTCTTGCGGACCTGCTGAATCCGGTTGGCGATGGCGACAGAGAAGGTGTCCGCCCGCAAGGAGGGCAAGGCGACGCCCACTCCCTGCTTGCCGAGGCGCTCGATGAGACCGGATACGAGCTCCTCGATGCGGCTGTGATCAACGCTGGTGAAGGAAAGCAGAGACACCTCATCATATCCCGTGGCGGCAACCGCCTCCTCGGCCTGCCGCAGCAGGGTCTCCAGCTTGCGCTCTCGGCGAGGACGGTACACGGCGCCGGCCTGGCAGAAGCGACACCCCCGCGCGCACCCGCGCATGATCTCCAGGGTGACACGGGAGTGAACGGTATCCAGGAAAGGCACCAACTGCTTGACCGGAAACAGAGCCGAGTCCAGGTCGGCCACATAGCGGCGCTCCACCGCTGCTGGCGCGGCGTCCACAGGGGCCACCACACCCACCGGCCCGGGGCCAGTGGGCGAGTAGGCGTAGAGACTCGGCACGTACACGCCCGGGATCTCGGCCAGCCGCTTCAGGGCCGCTTGGCGCCTTCCCAGGGCCGCGGCCTCGGCGATCTCCAGCACCGCCTCTTCCCCCTCGCCCACCAGCACGGCGTCGAAGAAAGCGGCCATCGGCTCCGGATTGACTGCGCCCGGCCCGCCGCCGATCACCAGCGGATGGTCGTCTGTGCGATCCGCCGCTCGCAGGGGAACGCCGGCGAGGTCGAGCAGGTTGAGGACATTGGTGTACGTCAGTTCGTAGGGCAAGGTGATGCCGATGATATCGAACTCTCGCAGGGGAGTGCGGGATTCCAGGCTGACGAGCGGCGTCCCGGCCCGGCGCAGCTCCGCCTCCATGTCCGTCCAGGGAGCAAAGGCTCTTTCGGCGAGGTAATCGGGGTGGGAGTTGAGCACGTGGTAGAGGATGTGCAGCCCGAGGTGGGACATCCCGACCTCGTACACATCGGGGTAGACGAGAGCGACGCGAACGCGAGCGGAATCCCAGTCCTTGTGGACTGCGTTCCACTCCCCGTCAATGTAGCGCGCGGGCTTGGTGACCCGCGGCAGCAGGGCCTCGAACTCCGAAATCTGCATCACTTCCCAAAGGGAGTAACCGCCGCTCAGCCATTCCGCCCCGCGGATGGCCGGCAGTCGCGCCCGCCTCACCCTCTTGCCACCCCGGCGGCCGCTCCGGGCCGCCAACAGTATCGCCAATGCGCCGGCCGCTCACGCGGCCAGCGCCTCCATCACCGCTTCCGGTATGTCGAAGTTGGAGTACACGTTCTGCACGTCATCCAGCTCTTCGAGCGCGTCCAGCAAGCGCAGCGTCTGCTGGGCCTGCTTCTCGTCGAGAGTCACGCGCGTCTGCGGCAGCATGGTAACTTCCGCGCTCTCGAAGCGAATAGCACGCTCATCCAGCGCTTCCTTGATCGCCTCCAGATCGCCCGGCGCCGTCCGCACTTCATAGGAGGTCTCATCGGTCACCATGTCCTCGGCGCCGGCCTCCACCGCCACCTCCAGCACCCGCTCCTCCGGCGCCGCCTCCCTGGGCACCGTGATCACTCCCTTCTGCGAGAACAGCCAGGCGACGCAGTTGCTCTCCCCCAGGTTCGCTCCATTCTTCCCGAACACACTGCGCAGCTCGCCGACGGCGCGGTTCCGGTTGTCGGTGAGCACCTCCACCATCAGCGCCACCCCGCCGGGACCGTAGCCCTCATACACGATGCTCTCGTAGGCGGCGCCCTCGATCTCCCCGGTCCCGCGCTGGATGGACCGCCTCACATTGTCCTGGGGCATCCCCGCGGCCCGGGCTCGATCCAGGGCAATCCGAAGCCGGTTGTTGCTCTCCGCGTCCCCGCCTCCCGCCCGCGCCGCGGCCATGATCTCACGGGAGATCTTCGCGAACGTCTTGCTCTTCCGGGCATCCTGCGCCTGCTTGCGCAGCTTGATGTTGTGCCACTTCGAATGTCCAGCCATGGGTCAGTCCACCAGCGCTGATTCTAGCCGATATGGTGGGGCATTGGCAAGGGTCGCCTTCAGGCGAGCGCGATCCTGGGCCACTCAGACGGCCCCTTCCGTGTGTGCAGAAGTGCCGAGGCCCGGATAAGGAAGCGGCAGGCCGCCGTGGCGTCTTGTCGTGCGACCAGGGCGATCTGGCGAATCCTACGGCTTCCCTGGCAGCGGTACCGACCCGAGGTAGATCAGGTGCTCGGGGCGCAGAGCGTGGACCGTAGGCGTGGAACCGATTCGAGTATCCCTGCACAGGCCCGCCCAGCACGTACACCGGCTGCACGGTGTCCAGGCTCAAGAGGGGAGGGCCCTCATAGTAGACGATTCTCGCTTTGTCTACCGTGGCGGGGATGGGATCGCCCGGCTTGAAGGGCCCGGCCACGGCCGCTCTGCCATGCCTTAGCGCGTCTACCGCCTCGGCCACGGAGATCAGCGGATACTCCCCGATGGGGACTAGGTTCCGCATGCTCTCATGGCGCTGGCTGTGGTTTCTCTAGTGGCGAGGGGCCGTCTCTGATTTCCATCCGGCCGCCGGCGAAAGCTGTGGCATAGTAACCCTCCGGATAGTCAATAACGGCCACCGGAAAGTCATCTTTTTCCATCACGTCCTCCGGCGCCTTCCCTCCCGGCGGGAACACAAAGTGCACCGCAACTTCACGCTGGGAGCCAGGACGGAAAAACACCGCCTGGTACGGGATGGGAATAAAGGGGCTGAAGAGCGCTCGCACACTCGCGACATCGCTCTTGGGAGGGAATGCTCCGTTGTGGACTTCTAGATACTCCGAGAAAGTCAAAGCGATGACCGCGATGTTGATTTCGATCTGCTGGCGCTCAATCATCGCCGCTGCTTGCTCGGGAGGACCCAGATGTTGTCGTGCCGTTCGAACAACGACGAGCTTCGCCACCGCCTCCGGCGACCAAATCCCCATTCGCTCATGAGGATGTTCCGTTGGCATGACGGCAAGCGCCATTAGGGGCTCTCGAGTCGTCTCACCTCGACCACTAGCCCCAAATGCTCCTTGAGACCCTGGAAGCCCCCAACCTGTTGATCCCGTCGACCAGGTTGGCCCGCCAGACTCTTGAATGGCCCATCTGACAGTAACAATTCTGCCTGGGAAATATAGACCTTGCACGATAACATCTTGCACTTCTTTGGCTATCGGCACGCGGCCGATAGCCAGAAAACGATGGTCGGTCAACACAGTGACGAATGAACTGTCGGGGGACCATCCCAACAGCTTCACCGGCTTAGAAGCAGCAAGGTCAATATGCTCTCCCTTCTCTGTACTCTCGGTCGCAGGAGAGATCACAAGCTGATGGTCAGCTTGGACGACGGCGCACCAATTGCCGTCGGGCGACCAAATAGTCCCCTCTTCTCTCGCCGGCCTCAGATTACCCATGACTGTATGGCCCGACTCAACATCATACGTTAGTTCACGCCACTGATGCTCGGCCTCCAGAGCAAGCCAAGAGATACCACTCCCGTCAAGCGACCAATAGAGATTTGATACGCCTGCGCCCACTTCCATTGGCTTTCCTGGCGGAATCGTCTGAAGCCAAACGGTTCGTCCCGAATCGTCCTGAGTGATATAGGCAAACTTCCGGGAGTCCGAGACATCCCAAGCTAATTCGACAACGCGCTTCGCTTTCGTGAGCCATTGCGCCTGCCCCTGATCGGCAATACCCACTAACACCAAGTCTTGAGTATCACGGCCACGATCAGCGCGAACAATGATCGCGCTGCCATCGGGCACCCAGGTCGGAACGCGTAGAACAGTTCCCGATGGGGCTTGCCAGAGAAGCCGTGATTTGGGTTCGGGGGGTGCCACAATCGGATAGCGGTCGCCTTTGAAGAAGTCTTCCGGTACCGAGACGAGAAAGAGGCGAGAGGGGCCACCGCTTTCATTCGAGCAGTACGCAAGCTCGCGGCTGCCCGCCCTGAAGGCCATGCCGGTAAACTCACCTGTTGTCTGTGCGACTGACTCTGCGAATTGGTCAATTTTCCAAAGATACTCCCCGGCAACCAACTTGCCCTGACGTATATCGGAAGTCTCCGCTGACGCACCGACCGGGAGCAAGATGACGAGGCCGGCGAGCACAAGCAGGCCAATGCCAACAACGCATCGTCGCATGATACTCCTCCTCATCGCAGTCATCTGGGTTACCCGAGGTGCAGGAGTGCCCGGCCACGGGTCTGTCCCACCAGAGCTGATTCTAATCCATGCAGGGGAGGGATGGCAAGGTCTCGTAGAGCGGGCATTCCCATCCTCGCCCCGTCCTGCTACAATCCACCGCGAGGAAGCCACACCTGACATGCCCAACGTCGTCATCATCATCCCCGCTCGCTATGCCTCCACCCGCTTCCCCGGGAAGCCGCTGGCCGACCTGTGGGGGAAGCCGATAATCCAGCACGTCTGGGAGCGGGCGGGGCAGGCGAAGACCGCGCAGCGGGTGATCATCGCCACGGATGATGAACGCATCGCCGCGGCCGCCCGCGGCTTCGGCGCAGAGGTGTTCATGACTCGTCCCGACCACCCCTCCGGCACCGACCGCGTCGCCGAGGTCGCCGCGCAGATCGAGGCCGACCTGATTGTGAATGTCCAGGGCGACGAGCCACTGATTGACCCCGCCGCCATTGACGCCGCGGTTGCGCCTCTGATCGCGGATCCCAGCGTCCCCATGGGCACGCTGTGCTGTCCCATCGAGGAGGTCGAGGACCTGGTCAACCCCAATGTGGTGAAGGTAGTCTGCGACCGGGAGGGCTTCGCCCTCTACTTCTCCCGCCTGCCCATCCCCTTCGTGCGTGATCAAGGCACCCTAACTCAGCGTTTCCGCCACATCGGCCTCTACGTCTATCGTCGCGACTTCCTGCTGGGCCTCGCCAAGCTGCCGCCCACCCCGCTCGAACAGGCGGAGAAGCTCGAACAGCTCCGTGTCCTCGAACACGGCCACCGCATCCGCGTCGCAGTGGTGGCCCACGCCTCGCCCGGCGTGGATACGCCGGAGGAGTTGGAGAGGTTGAGAGCGGCGGGGCCGGCTGGCGGCGCGGTGTCGCCGTAGGGGCGCATGGTGATGCGCCCACTGTAGGGCTGGCATTCCTATGCCAGCCTCGGCGGGCGTGGGAACGCCCGCCCTACAGCAGGCGCCCTCAAGGAAGGTCGGCCCGTGTTCGCTGTGGAATGGCCGCACGGATATGCCGCACCCGGCAACCGGGAGTTGCTGGCAGGGGGCCAGGCCGTTGCCGGTTGAGGGAGACTTCATGGAGCAGATGGCTAGTCTGATCAGGGCAGAGAGCGATGACTGAATACGCTCAGACCAAGCGAGTCACCATCGGCTCCGTCACCATCGGCGGCGGCGGGCCGCTGGCCCTGATCGCCGGTTCGTGTGTGATCGAGAGCCGGGAGATGGCGCTGCTGATCGCCCGCGCGGTGGCGAAGGTGGGGAAGGAGTTCCGCATTCCGGTGGTCTTCAAGGCCTCCTTCGATAAGGCGAACCGGATGAGCCTGGATTCGTTCCGCGGCCCGGGCATGGAAGAGGGACTGGAGATCCTGCAGGAGGTGAAGTCCGCAACCGGACTGCCTGTCAACACCGACATCCACGCGCCGGAGCAGGCGAAGGCGGCGGCCGAAGTCGCTGATTTGCTTCAAATACCAGCGCTTCTCTGCCGACAGACAGACCTGGTGGTTACCGCCGCCAAGACCGGCAAGCCGCTGCTCATCAAGAAAGGGCAGTTCATGGCCCCCGAGGACATGGCGCCGATCATCGCCAAGGCCACCGCCTCCGGCGATGGCGGCGTGCTGCTGTGCGAGCGGGGGACCACTTTCGGCTATCACCGCCTGGTGGTGGATATGCGCAGCCTGGCGATCATGCGGTCGTTCGGATGGCCGGTGGTCTTTGACGCCACTCACAGCGTGCAGTTGCCCGGTGGCGCCGGAAGCGCCTCCGGGGGCGAGCGGGAGTTCGTCGCGCCGCTGGCGCGGGCGGCGGCCGCGGCGGGGATTGATGCGCTGTTCGTGGAGACTCACCCGGACCCTGCCTCCGCCCGCTCAGACGCGGAGACCCAGATTCCCCTTGCCGATCTGCCGGTGTTACTCAAGCAAGTGCTCGCTATCGCTGCCGCCAGGCGAGCGATTATGGAAGGAAGTCCCGGATGAAGATCACGGAGGAGCTCCGGCAGCGCCTGGCCGCCATCAAGATGCTGGTCCTCGACGTGGACGGAGTGCTCACTACCGGCGGGATCACCTACACCGACTCCGGCGAGGAGTCGAAGATGTTCGACGTGAAAGACGGCCTTGGCATCCGCGTCGCCAGCGACGCCGGGCTGCAGATCGCCCTGATGACCGGCCGGGTTTCCCAGGTGGTGCAGCGCCGCGCCCGCGACCTCCACATTCACCACACCCTCCAGCGGGTGGGGGACAAGGCGGCCGCTCTTCGCACCCTCTCCGCCGAGACCAATGTGCCCGTCGACGCTGTCGCCTATATGGGCGACGACCTCAACGACCGGGAGGCGATGAAGCTCGCAGGAGTCGCCATCGCCCCCGCCGACGCCGCGCAGGAGATCATCGCCATCGCCCACCTCGTCACCGACGCCCGCGGCGGCCGCGGCGCTGCGCGGCAGGCGGTGGAGGCGATTCTCAAGGCACAAGGTCGCTGGGACCAGGCGGTGGAAGGCTATCTGCAGGGACTTGCCGAGCGCGACCGGGCGCGGCGCGTACCAGATAAGGACTAGCTAGGCGCCTCACCCCCTGCCTTCGGCACATACACATAGTACGGCAACTCCACTGCCGCCAGCTCGTAGCGATCTAGCAATGCCAGCACCATCTCCTCGGGGAACCGATCGAACACGAATCCGAACCTGGGATTGCCGATCACCGCCGCGATCTGCTTCACATCGAAGCGCGTCACGAACACCGAGAACCGTCCTCGTCTCACATCCTCCAGCACGGGTTCCGCCTTGATCGCTCCCGCCCGGGACAGCATGGTGAACTCGAACGGATCGAACGGCACTTCCTTGCCGGCCAGCTCGATCAGCCCCACGTCCTCGCACATCACCATCCCCGGCGACTGACGCAGGATCTCCACCACCGCCTTGCTTGCCGCTCCGCTCGCGTAGGGACGGATCACTTGCAGCGTTTGAGGCATCCTCGTGTCCGTGCGCACCATCTGCAGCGCCAGCGCCCCCATCGCCGCCAGCCCAAGCGCACGGCCGACCGCCGTATGGTAGGGCGGACTTCCAGTCTGCCTGTCCGGCCCGGCTTCCCGGGGAGCGAGAGCCGGCCGCAAGCTCTCCGCCATCAACACTCCTACGCATACCATTCCCACCGCGAACGGCTCCAGGAAGTAGTTGTAGGTGGAGCCGATCCGCCCGGAAGTCAGGTAGATCGCCCACGCCCCCAGGGACCAGATCGCCAGCGCCCAGTGCTGTCTGCGCGCCAGGCACCAGATGGTGCCCACTGCGCTCACCACGTAGTAGACCGGCCAGTTTAGCCAGCCCTTGTGCAGGAGATCGTAGACCTGAAACCAGCCCCACGACTTGCCCAGCGAGGTGGAGGTGTGCCAGCGCAGTTGCTCGTACATCCCGCCGCGGGTGATCAGGTGCGCCCCGATCACCAGCGCCACGATCAGGGCCAACTGCGCCGCGGCCCAGCCAAACGCTTCCTTCCACTTGCGCTGCAACACCAGCCCGGCCAGGGCGGCGGCGATGGCAGCGATGTTCGTCCACCGTGTGAACACGCCGAGCGCGAAGAAGACAATGCCCGGCAATCGCTTGCCGCGGTCGAAGAGGCAGAAGCCGGCGACGCTGCAGGCCAGCGCCACCATGTCAATGCGCATCAGCGTCGCCCACACTAGAAACACGGGGATCGCCAGGACGGTCCCGCCCGCCACCACCGCGGCGTAGCGTCCCTTCGTTCTGTGGTGGACGATCAGCCCGACGCAGACGGCGATGGTCACCGCCGCCAGCGCGGAGATCAGCCGCCCGCCGGCGAAGCTTGGCCCGGTGATCTTCGCCGCCAGCGCAGAGAGCAGGTAGTAGAATGGCAGGTAGCTGGCGATTGCGCATCCCTGATCGAGGGGCGGATACAGCGATTGCCCGCGTGCCGCTCGCAGCGCAAGCTGGAGGATCGGCCCTTCTCCGTAGTCCAACTGCCCTGGGAAGATGATCATCAACCAGGAGTAGAGCAAGAAGTAGAGGAACTGCAGGCCGACCATCACGCCCAGAAACCACTGGACGATATGCACCAGCCTTACGTCGGACGACGGCTGGCTTGCTTCTGCTGGCGCGGTCATTGACGGTTGGGCAGGATGTGCACCCGCCGCCCCTCGATCCTCAGCCGCCCGTCCGCAAACAGCCCCACTGCCTCCACATAGGTCTGGTGCTCATAGGGCAAGATGCGGGCGGCCAGGGATTCCGGCGTGTCCCCTTCCTCCACCGGCACCGCTCGCTGCAGGATGATCGGGCCGCCGTCTGTCTCCAACTCCACGAAGTGCACCGTGCACCCCGACACTTTGCACCCATAGTCGAGCACCGCCTGGTGCACGTGATGTCCCCACATCCCCTCGCCGCCGAAAGAGGGGAGGAGCGCGGGATGGATGTTCATCATCCGCCCGACATACGCATCCGCCAGCTCGCGGGTCATGATCCGCAGATAACCGGCCAGACAGACAAGCGCGACCTGGTGGCTACTCAGCTTCTCGACAATCGCCCGGTCGAACGCCTCCCTATCAGGAAAACGTTTCCTATCTCTTCGATCAATCCAGACAGCCGCTACCCCCGCTTTCCTCGCCCGCTCCAGCGCCCCACACTCCACATCGCTGATCACTACCACCACTTCCGCGTTGATCCGATCCTCCTGGCACGCATCCATGATCGCCTGGAGGTTACTCCCGCCGCCCGATGCCAATACGCCAAAGCGGAGCTTGCCAGTCATGTTCGCTCCCTACTCCTCGTGTTCCCCGTGCTCATCCTCGTGTCCGGTTCCCTCCCACTCCTCGGCTGACCGCCCCGCCGACAGCGGCGACATCGCCCGCAGCTTCTCCACGATTGGCGGGAATACCTCAAGGAAGCGATCCACTTCCTCCACTGCGTTGCCGCGGCCGACGCTCAGGCGCAGTGACCCGTGGGCAACGTCATGCGGTAAACCGATTGCCAGCAGCACGTGCGAAGCCTCGAGCGAACCCGAGGTGCAGGCCGAGCCCGAGGAGGCGCAGATGCTCTCGAAGTCGAGGTTGAGAAGCATGGATTCGCCCTCGACATAGCGCACGCAGAAGCTGGCGTTGTTCGGCAACCGCTGGGTAGGGTGGCCGGTGAGGAGGGAGTCCGGCACTTTCTCCAGCACGCCCTTGATCAGGCGATCTCGCAGCCCGGAGTCGTGCTTGCTTGCCGACTCCATCTCCTGCCCGGTCAGGCGCGCCGCTTCCCCCAGCCCCACGATTCCGGACACGTTCTCGGTGCTCGACCGCCGCCCGCGCTCGTGCCCGCCGCCGTGGATCAGCGGCGCGACGCGCACGCCCTTGCGCACGAACAGCGCGCCCACGCCCTTCGGACCATAGAGCTTGTGCGCCGACAGAGAAAGCAGGTCTATATTCATCTCTCGCACGTTGACCGGCACATGCCCCACGGTCTGCACTGCGTCGGTGTGAAAGAGCACCCCCTTCCGCCTGCAGATCGCGCCAATCGCGGTGATCGGTTGCAGCGTCCCGATCTCGTTGTTGGCGTGCATGATGGAGACCAGAATGGTCTTGTCCGTGATCGCCTTCAGCACATCATCGGGGTCAACCACGCCATGGGAATCAACTGGCAGGTAGGTGACCTGCGCCCCACGCTTCTCCAGGAACTGAGCCGTGTGTAGGATGGCGTGGTGCTCGATCTTGGAGGTGATGATGTGGCTGCCCTTCTTCTCCTGCGAGATGCTGATGCCGATCAGGGCCTGGTTGTCCGCCTCCGTCCCGCTGCCGGTGAACACGATCTCCTCCGGCAGCGCCCCCAACAAGGCCGCCACCTGCTCCCTGGCATTCTCCATCCCCTCCCCCGCCATCCGACCGGAGGTGTGAATGGACGACGGATTCCCCCACTTCTCCTGATAGTATGGCAACATAGCCGCCACGACCTCTGGCCGCGTCGGCGTGGTCGCCGCATGGTCGAAGTAGATCAGCTCCACAACACGCCTCCTGAGGATAGTGCGACTGCGCTCTAACTATAGCGATGGTCGGCAAGCAGTGTCAACGCGGCAGAGGCCGGTGTGTAACCCCCATGGCGGAGGGAGCATGTCGCCGAAGGCGCATGGATCCATAGCACTGCGGCACATAACATCCCGGCACTTGCCACTCGTCCTCAGCTCCGGTATCATCGGCTGCACATGGGCGGGGCGGGCCTGCCGCCCCGGGAGTAGGCGGGAATGCCCGGCTTGGCTCTCAAACACAAGGCAGTCCGTGGGTGTCTCTTTCTGCTCGCCGCCGTCGCGGTGACGGCGCTCTTCCGGCTCCACAATCCTAGCATCCCGGGCACGGATAGCTTCCGCCACTTCCGCCATGCCGCGCTGTATGCTCAGCACGGCCCCTTTATGAGCGACTACCCCTGGCTTCCCTTCTCAGTGGTCAGTCGGTGGGCTTCTGATCTGTGGTACGGCTTTCACCTCCTGCTGATCCCGTTCACTTACATTCCTGACCCCATCTTCGCCATCAAGCTAGCCTCCATCTGTGAAACCGTCGTCCTCCTGCTAATGCTCTATGTGGTCATGCGCCGTCACCAGATCGTTCTCGACTACGCCTGGCCGTTCGTGCTCTTCTTCTTCGCGCCGGCCACGCTCTATGGGCTGCTGATGACGCGGCCGCATGTGCTGACGATGGCGCTGGCGGCGCTGCTGTTCTCCTACCTGGTGACCGATTCCCGCCGTGGCGCGTTCGTATCGAGTCTGCTGCTCTCCTGGGTTCACGTCAACTTCTTCTGGGTGGTCCCCGTGACTGTCGGTGTCGTAGGCCTCGCCAAGCTAGCCTGCGAACGCGTGTGGGCTTGGCGCTGCGCTCTCGCCGCCCTGGTGGGGATGACGCTGGGCTGGCTGCTGCGGCCGCACCCGGTGGGCTCGGCGAAGCTGCTCTACGTGCAGCTCGTCGAGCTGACCATGGCCAGGCGGCACGGCGTGCCGCTGATGTACGCGGATGAGCTGAAGCCGGTTCCGCTCCCGCAGATCGCCTCCGGCTTCCTCTACGTGCTGCTCATCTGGCTTGCCGTCACCGTCATCTTCCTTATCGGCGCGGCCACCCGCCGCGCTGGCCTCAGCCGACGCGACCACACCTTGCTCTGGAGCAGCCTGGCGCTTACCGTGCTGTTCTTTGCCATGACCGCCTTTGACACCCGCCGCGCGGTGGTGCTGTGGATGACCTTCGGGGTGGTGTTCACGGCGGCGGCGTTCAGCCGCCTGCTCGACCCGACGTCCCGCAAGGAACAGCTGCTTGCTCAAGACACGCGCGGCATCCTCGCGGCATGCCTCGGGATCGTCTTTCTCCTGATGATAGGCGCGGCGGCGAACCAGCACCTGCTGACCCCGGGGATGTGGCGCGGCGACGCGCCCACGGTGATGCAGGGGCCGGGAGAGTGGCTGAAGGCGAACGCGAGACCCGACGAGATCGTGTTCAATGTGAACTGGGGCGACTTCCAGACCCTCTTCTTCTGGGACCCCCGGAACCGCTACACCAGCGGACTCGACCCGATCTTCCTCTACTCCTTCGACCACGAGTTGTACTGGAAGGCCCATCACCTGCAGACCGGTGAGGCCACCGCCTACACCTGGGCGACGCCAGAGCCGCGGCCGCGCCGCTCTGAGGACACCTACACGGTGCTGACCCGAGACTTCCACGCCGGCTATGTGATGGTGCGGAGGCGGGACCCGAGATACCAGGCTCTGTGGTACTACCTCCAGAGCGATCCGCGGTTCCAGCTCGCCTTCGAGGATCAGGGGTACGCCATCTTCCGCCTCGGCCGGGGGTAGGTTACGACGGCAGCCTCCGTAGCGCTCCAACCCCAGGCGCAACGGCGGCCCGGCTTGCGTTGACCCTCCCTGCCCCCCATGCTAGAATCGCCGCGCCATGCCCAGGCGGGATGCGAGCGAGTCTGCCAGCCTCTTCCCCGAGGACAAGCCGGCGGAGCGGGGCGCCTACCTGCCCCTCGCCGCGCGGATGCGGCCGCGCACGCTCGACGAGTTCGTGGGTCAGGAGAAGATCGCCGGCCCTGGCAGGTGGCTCCGCCAGGCGATCGAGAACGACTCCCTCTCTTCCGCAGTGCTGTACGGGCCGGCTGGCTCGGGGAAGAGCACGCTGGCCCATATCATCGCGGGCGTCACCAAGGCCCACTTCGAGAGCTACAGCGCGGTCACCTCCGGGGTGGCGGATATCCGTCGGGTCACGGACCAGGCAGGCCGGCGCATCAAGCTGTCGGGCCAGAAGACGATCCTTTTCGTTGACGAAATCCACCGTTTCAACAAGGCCCAACAAGACGCTTTCTTGCCATTCGTGGAGGATGGCACCATCATTCTCATCGGGTCCACCACCGAGAACCCTTACTTCGAGATCAACGCCCCCCTTGTCAGCCGCTCGCGCATCTTCGTGTTCGAGCCGCTGACCGACGAGCAGGTGGGCCTGATCGTGGACCGCGCGCTGGCGGACAAGGAGCGCGGACTGGGGCATCTGCGGCTGAGGCCGCGGGCTGAAGCGCGAGCTCACATCATCAACCTCGCCAACGGGGACGCCCGCGTCGGGCTGAACGCGCTGGAGGCGGCGGCCCAGCGCGCGGCGCAGGAGGGGAAGCGCGTGCTCACCCTGGCGATGGTGGAGGACGCCGCCCAGCGCCGCGCCCTGAAGTACGACAAGCAGGGAGACACGCACTATGATGTGATCTCCGCCTACATCAAGAGCCTCCGCGGCGGAGACCCCGACGCCGCCCTCTACTGGCTCGCCCGCATGATTGAGGCGGGAGAGGACCCGCGCTTCATCGCCCGCCGGCTGGTGATCCAGTCGGCGGAGGATGTCGGTAACGCGGACCCCATGGCCCTCGTCATCGCCACCGCGGCCGCCCACGCGGTGGAGTACGTGGGCCTGCCGGAGGCGCAGATTCCTCTGGCGCAGGCGACCATCTATGTCGCCACCGCCCCCAAGAGCAATGCCTCGTACTCGGCGATTGCCCGCGCCATGGAGGATGTGCGCAACCGGGTGGTTCCGCTCGTTCCCAAGCACCTGCGAGACGCCAACTACCCCGGCGCGAAGGCGTTCGGGCACGGGGAGGGGTATCGCTACCCGCACGATCATCCCGGCCACTTCGTCCCTCAGGATTACCTGCCGGAGGGGACGAAGTCGCGGACCTACTACGAGCCCAGCGACCAGGGGTTTGAGAAGAGGATAAGAGAGCGCATGCAGGAGTGGGAGCGGAGGCGGAGGGAGGCGCCGCGCGACCCGCCGAAGGGCAGCGATGAAGCGTGAACGCGTGGCGGTGGCGATGAGCGGAGGGGTGGATAGCTCCGTGGCGGCGGCGCTGCTGGTGGAGCAGGGGTATGAAGTGGTGGGGCTGACCATGCAGATCCGGCCCAAGGAGGAGCTGCCGGAGGCCTGCTTGGGGCTGCGGGCGTGCTGTGGCCTGGAGGCCGTGGAGGACGCCCGGCGGGTGGCGCGCGCTATCGGCATCCGCCATCATGTGGTAAACCTACGCGAGGCTTTTCAGCGTCTGGTGGTGGACCGATTCTGTGATGAGTACCTGCAGGGGCGCACCCCGAACCCGTGCATCATGTGCAATACCCACATCAAGTTCGGCGCTCTGCTGCGGCGCGCCGAGCAGATCGGGGCGCGTCACCTGGCGACCGGGCATTACGCGAGAGTCGGCTTCGATGGGCGGCGCGGCCGGTGGGTGATCCGGCGGGCGGTGGACAGGGCGAAGGAGCAGTCCTACAGCTTGTATGGTCTCAGCCAGGAGCAACTGGCAAGGGCTCTATTTCCACTCGGGGAGATGCGGAAGACGGCGACGCGCGCCCGCGCCCGGCAGCTCGGGCTGTCGGTGGCGGCGAAGCCAGACAGCCAGCAGATCTGCTTCATCACAGAAGGCGGCTGTGGCGAGTACGTGGCGGAGAGACGGCCCGGGGCCGTGAAGCCGGGTCCGATTGTTGACCAGACCGGCAGGCAGATCGGACGCCATCGGGGAATCCCCTTCTATACCGTTGGGCAGCGACATGGGCTGCGAGTAGCCCACGGCAGGCCGCTGTACGTGCTCGCGATAGAGGCGGGCGGCGACCGGATAGTGGTGGGGGAAGAGCAGGACCTGCTGGCGCGGGGGCTGGTGATGAGGGAGGTGAACCACGTAGCCGTGTCAGCCGTCCCGCAGGAGGGCGGGCGGTTCGAGGTGAAGGTGCGCTATGGGGCGCCTGCGGTGGCCTGTGTCGCCAGGCCGGAGGGGCCCAAGGTCCGGCTGCGCTTTGCGCGGCGGCAGCGGGCGGTGGCGCCAGGCCAGGCGGCGGTGTGCTACGACGGGGACGCGGTTGCCTTCGGAGGGGTGATCGAGTCGTCGTGCTGAAAGGAGGGCGTGATGGAAACGGTGGCGATAGTGGCGATAGTAACCGCCTGCCTGGCGGCAGTAGCGGTGCTGGCGCTGGCCATCCGTTCGTGCTATCTGGTGAAGCGGCTGCATCAACTGGTTGACTCGCTCAGCCGCAGCGTGGAGGAGGAGCTGAACCCGGCGGTGCGGAGCTGGCGGGAGGCGGCGGACGGAGTCAAGCACGCGGCGGGCAAGCTGGACTCCGGGGCGGCCTCGCTGGCCAGCACGCTGGACCGGCTCGATCACTTCACTGAGAAGCTGGAGCCGGATTCCCTGCTCCGTACCATGATGGGTCCGGCGATTCTGAAGCTGGCCTCCTGGGTGGCGGGATTCCGCAAGGGGATGGCTTCGGTTCACGCCGGGAAGACGGAGGGGAGGTCGGACCGCTGACGCCCCCTCGGGTCGCCAGTGATTGCAGCAAGGCTAGTGATGGAGGGAAGCGAGAAGATGGCACCGGAAAGCGAGCTGGACTACGCGGTCGAAGAGGGGGCGGAGGGGTTGCTGAGCCTAATGGCGGGTGCGGGGATCGGGCTGCTGCTGGGGGCGGCGCTGGCGGTGACGCTGGCGCCTCAGCCTGGCAAGGTGACGCGGGCGGAAGTGGCCAAGGCCTTGTCGCGCCTGCGTAGTTGCCTGCGCAGGCAGCCCGCGGGAACCGATTGGGAGAGCTGAAGGCCGGCGAGAAGCGGCCCTCCCGACGGCTGGCTGCAAATCAGCAAGGGAGGAGGGCGAAATGGTGAGCCCACTGAGGATAGAGTCGCGCATGGAGGGGACAAGCCTGGGTATCGTTTCGCTGGCCGGCGAGGTGGACATCGCCACCAAGGACCAGTTGCGGGAGGCCGCCGAGCGGCTTGTCGCCGAGGGGGCGAGGAAGCTGGTGGTGGAACTCAGCGGGGTGGAGTACATGGACAGCGCGGGCCTGGGGGCGCTGAAGGGTCTTCGCAGCCAGTTGCTGCAGTCAGGCGGGCTGGTGGCGATAGTCGGCGCGCAGGCCCGCGTGGCGAAGCTGTTCGAGCAGACCGGCATGGACCAGGTGTTCCCGATGTACGCGGATGTGGCGGCTGCGCTCGAGGAGGTTGGGCGATGATGGCTACTGCACCTGCCCGCATGGAACTGCGCATTCCGCGCAGGCCGGAGTTCGTGCGCATGGCGCGCCGGACCACCTGCGCGCTGGCCGCCCAGCTTGACTTCACCTACGACATGGTCAAGGACATCGAGCTGGCGGTGGGAGAGGCATGTACGAATGCCGTCCGGCATGTGGAGAAGGCGCGCAGCGACGACATCCTGGTCCGATTCACTGTGGAGAGTCAGCGCCTGGTGATCGAGATCATTGACTACGGCCAGGGCTTCCAGCCGGAGGAAGAGGGTGGCGAAGGCCTCGGCCTGGTGGTGATGCGCTCGGTGATGGACGAGGTGGACATCCACTGCCAAGCCGAGACCGGCACCTGTGTCCGTATGGTGAAGTACCGGGGTGGCGCATGAGCACGGAGGCGAGGAAGGCCCTCGGATCCAAGGAAGAGCTGCTCGAGCAGGGCGAGGCCGAGGAGCAGGTGGCAGCGGCACAGGCCCCTGCGACCTCCGATGTAGCGACGCCGGAGCTGTTCGAGAAGTACTGGAGGGGCCGCGATCCGCGGGTCCGGGAGCAGCTCATCCTGGCCCACCTCAACCTGGTGCGCTATCTCGCCCGCAAGTTCGCGCACCGGGGCGAGCCCCTGGAGGATCTCATTCAGGTGGGCACCATCGGCTTGATCAACGCCATTGACCGGTTCGATCCCACACGCGGCATCCGCTTCGCCACCTACGCCACCCCCACCATCGTGGGAGAGATCAGGCGCCACTTCCGAGATCGCGGCTGGGCGGTGAAGGTGCCGCGGCGCTTGCAGGAGCTCAGCCTGGCGGCCAGCAAGGCCGCGGACCAGCTCACCCAGCGGCTTGACCGCGCCCCCACCATCGCCGAGCTCGCCGATCGCCTGGGTGTGGAGGAGGGGCAGGCGCTGGAGGCCCTGGAACTCGGCGAGATGTATGAGCTGCGCTCTCTGGACCAGGACATGGGCGGAGATGAGTCGGAGGAGTCCAGCGCGGTGCTGGCCGACTACGTGGGGCAGGTTGACGCGGAGATGGAGCAGTTCGAACGCCGCAGCCGCCTGACGCAGGCGCTGAAGGCTCTGCCCGAGCGGGAGCGCGAGATCATCAAGCTGCGCTTCTTCGACAACCTCTCGCAGACGCAAGTGGCGCGTCGGCTGAGCATATCCCAGATGCACGTCTCTCGACTTCAGGCCCGCGCCCTGGAGAGGCTTCGAGAGCTGGTGCGAGACCGCATCGAAGAGTAAACGCCCGTCTCCCAGGCAAGATGGCCGAACAGGGGGATGATATGGACCTGCCTACCGCCCTCATTGCGTTTGTGGCTATCGCAGTAGTGGCGTATCTGGTGACCGTGGTGCACGCGGCCACGATGCGCATGCTCCACGCCAGAGAGGAAGCGGCGCATCCGGAGGCGCGGCTGCTGGCCTGGCCCAAGTGGCTGTCCGCGCTGGTGGTCGGACTGCTGGTGATCTGGCTGCTGTATCAGGTGCGGGGCATCCTCATGCCGTTCGTGGTGGGAGCGGTCCTCGCTTATGTGCTCAACCCGGCGATTGATCGGCTGGAGCAGCGCAAGTGGCCGCGGCCGCGGGCGGTGGGGCTGGTGTTCGGCCTCTTCCTGGTCGTGTTCGTGGCGGGCGGCCTGCTGGTGATCCCAACCGTTGCCTCAGAATCCCGCAACGTGATCGCCAACCACCAGACCTATGTCAAGCAGGGGCAGGAACTGGCTGATCAGTTCCGCACCTTCGCCCAGAAGTGGGGCGGTCAGGTGGGCTTCCTGCGGGCGGATGTCGAGCGGTGGTTTGCTGGCGTCGGGGACAGCGCGCAGAGCTATGCTCTTTCTCTGCTCAATGCCGGCCTCTCCTGGCTGAGGGGGTCGCTGGGCATCGTCTCGCTGCTGGTGATTACCCCGGTGGTCACCTTCTGGTTGCTGCGCGACTATCACGTCTTGGCAGACCGCGTGCTCGGCTCGTTGCCCGAGCGGCAGCGCACCAGCATTGTCAGCATCCTGCGAGACCTCAACCGGGTGGCTGGCAGCTACCTGCTAGGCCTGCTGACGATGGCGATCGTGGTATCGCTCTACGCGATGCTGGTGCTCACGGTCGCAGGGGTGCGCTTCTCCGTCCTGCTCGGCATCGCCACCGGGCTGCTCTCCACCATCCCCTACCTCGGCTTTCCGGCCGCGCTGGTGATCATCGCGCTCACCATGGTGGTGACAGGCAAGGGATTTGCCGCCATCCTGGTTGTGGTGGCTTTTCTAGTGGCGGGCAACGCTCTGTCTGACTACGTACTCGCGCCCCGCATCATCGGCCAGCGGGTGGGGCTGCATCCGCTGTGCGTGATCTTCGCCATCCTCGCGGGGGGCGCGCTGTTCGGATTCCTCGGGGTGCTGCTGGCGGTGCCCACGGCCGGGGCGATCAAGGTGGTGTTGATGCACTACTGGCCGGAGATGTTCGGGGCACAGCCCGCGAAGACCGCCGCCTAGCATCCCGGCAGCCGCCTCGCGCCGCCCAGTTCTGCTATAATGTGGCGTCTCTTGTATTGCCGTAGTGACGGCAATACAAGAGACGAGGCTGATACCCCCCGCAGAGCATCTCTGTGGACAACTGCCCGTTCAGGACCCCGAGGGCCTGCCCTGAGCAGAGTCGAAGGGTCCTTCAGGGCCCGAGGGGCGGTATCGCCACGAATCAAGAGGCTCGGTAGGCGCACGCCCCAGCTACAGGGGGTGCA
>Ga0315277_10000626_pt1 | contig 55543 bp, 54 predicted proteins | sample YL17G05_15_MG_FD_203695 | JGI IMG/M metagenome (GOLD analysis project Ga0315277, IMG submission 203695) | Sediment microbial communities from Yellowstone Lake, YNP, Wyoming, USA - YL17G05_15 | ecosystem: Environmental > Aquatic > Freshwater > Lake > Sediment | place: USA: Wyoming | collected... | reverse complement strand
CGAAGGTCGTATACTGATTCTCATCCCTGTTTGGATTGAAGGGCGGGGGCTCCGTACGTTTTCCGGATCCCCTGGGAACGCCGCCGGCCGATTCGAGGATTTCCCAGGCTCCGCCGACCCGGGAGAAGGTTTCGTCTCCGGACGTCCAGGACAGCCCGATCCGGCCTCCTGACGCGGCGAGCCCGAGAGACCGGACGGGATTCTTCCGAAACTCGCCGATCACGGTTTCGCCGGTCCAGCCGCCGTCCGTGCGGATCGCGGCCGCGACCGCATGTCCCCGAAGAGCGGATTTGCTCCAGAAGGCGGTGATCCCGGCCCCAGGGACGAAGGCGGCCACGGGATTGAGGTCTGCGTCCGTGTTATCGGTGATCCGGCCGGGTCCCGTCCAGGCGCTCCCGGTCCATGACGAAGTGAAGATTTCGTAGTCGTTCCCGTCATATCCGGACCAGACGACACAGGGCCGGCCCCCGGTGTCCAGGCAGGCCGAGGGCGAGATCTGGGGATACCGGGCATCCGAAGGGATGGCCAGGGGGGCCGACCAGGCGTCTTCGACAAGTCTCGAAGAATAGATCCGGTCATGCCCCGTGCTCCTCCCCGTCCAAATGACCCAGACGTCCCCGTCACTGCTGACCAAGAGTTTCGGGCTCAAGGCGCCGGGCAGGCCGGGACCATTGACGATCCAGGCTTTTTCCCGGTCGATCTGCAGGACCACGACCTCATCCCGGCCGCCTTCATGCCTGATCCAGGCCGCCCAAGGCCGGGAGTTGGAGTCGAAAACCAGGTCCGGCGCGAACAGAGGCGAGCTTGCCGTTTGAACGATCATCCTCTCGCTCAAGCGGCCTTCATGGAATCGGGAGAAAACGATCTCATAGGCCGTTCCGTTCGATCGAGCGCTGATCGCTCCGATCTCTCCCGTCGGAGCGGTCCGGGCAGTCATCCCGAGGCGGGCGGCTTCCTGATCGCGGTCCGGAGCCGAGGAAAATCCACCCCCTGGTGATCCGAAGGGGACGAGGCCGAGCTCTCCGGAGCCGTCGGGAGCGGCCAGATAGAGGTCTCCGCTCCCGGAAAAGACTGGAATACCGGCCCGAGCCCGTCCGGAGGTCGTCTGGGCGCTCCGGGCCCCGCCCGCGCAGGGGACGAGGGCCAGGAGGACGATCCAGGCCAAAAATCGGGCGGATTCTCTCATTTTAATCGAGATACTATAGCATATGGAAAAACCGGTAGCAAACCAAGTTGTGCGTCCCTCGCAAATTCCCTGTCTAAGTGGCAGATGAAGGGGAAGACGGGACACTAGTTTGACAATTCCCTTCGTTCCCTTGATAATGACACACAGAAAAGAGATGCAATCTGCCAAGCGAACAACGGCGTCCCTGATCGCTCTCCTCTCCCTGGTCGGGATCATCTCTCTTTCGGCGGTCTTGAGCCCCGCTCCCCAAGCGCTTCGCCCCGGTCTCCGCACCGTTTTCCCGGTCATGACCGCCGCTCCCCGGAACGTTTCCAACACCCCAGGCGATTCAGCATATCCGTTGCTGGCGGTGGATTCGAATGGCACCGCATACATCGCCTGGCTCGAGATCGGTAACGCTTACCAGATTTATGTCGCCACGAACCAGGGGGGGAGCTGGTCGTCCCCGTCCCTGGCCGCGACATACCGCTATTTCGGCTCGGATATCGACGGCCACAAGGGTTTTGCCGTCGGCCCGACGGGAACGCCCCATGTCGTTTATCGCGATGCCGATCCCCAGATGACCAATTACGACATCTGGTACACCCAGCATTCGGGAGGATGGAGCAGCCCGTCCGACATCGCCATGACGAGCGGGCCGTCTTCGGGCCCTGTTTGCGCCGTGAGCCCCGGCGATGGAACGCTCCTCGCCGTCTGGATGGATGGCACGAGGGTGGAATGGGAGATGTTCGGCCGGGCCCTGACAGCCGCCGGGTCGTGGACCGGAGTCGCGCCCCTGGACCTTCCCACCGGGTATTTTCCCGACGTGGCCATCGATTCGAGCGGCCGGGTCCACCTGGCTTGGTCGCGGCGCTACGGCGGGACCTCCTCGGTCGTATACGCCAGGAACGACGGCCTCCTGAGCGGCGCGGCTTGGACGACGCCGGTCGTAGTGAAAGCCGACACTGGCGAAGACTGGTCCTTCCCGAGGGTCGACTGCGACAATTCGGGCAACGCCATCGTCTCCTGGGTGGACGGGACCGCCGGGAACGACGAGATCTTCGTCCGGAAGGTCTTCAGCAACGGCTCCCTTTCGGAAGAAGCCAACGCCTCCGTGTCTTCGGCGAGCTCGACCGAGTGCGATGTGGCCATGAACCATTCGAGCGGCGTGTTCTATGTCGCCTGGTCCGAGGGAGCGGAGATCCTCCTCCGGTCATACGCGGGCAGCTGGTCGGCCGTAACGAACGTTTCCAGCTCCCCGGCCGGTTCGGCCTCCCCGAGCATCGTTGTGGACGGCAAAGGCCAGGTTCACATCGCCTGGCACGAATACGCGGGCGGGAACGCCGAGATTTTTTATGATTCCTCCGGCGGGACGGGGACGACGACGACCTCGACCCTCACGACGGTGAGAACGACTTCGGTCTCGACGACGACGTCGATCCTGATCAAGCCCCAGCCTCCCCTCGACCCGGCCGTCGCCACCATCCTCGACGACGGGCGGGCCTCGAAGACCGTCCGGATCTCCTGGCAGAAGAACCCGGCCAACGCCACGATCCCCCTCTCCGGGATCCGGATCTGGCGCAAGCGGGCGGACCAGCCGGACATCGATTTCCATCCGATCGCCGTGGCGTCCGGGGACGCGACGTTCTATCTGGACGGCCCGCTATCCCTCGACCAGCGGTTCACCTACGCCCTGACGGCCATCCCCCAAGATCCCGGCGGAGTGGAGAGCGAGGGATCGGCCGTCGCGAGCGAGGCGACGAGCTTCCCTCCGCTCGACGTGACGCTCCGAACGGTGACCAACAGCTCCCTTTTCCGCGACGAAAAGATCAACGTCCTGACCTGGACGAACAGCCCCCTCAACGCGACCGTCCGCATCTCCCAGTTCAACATCTACCGGCGGCTTTCGAGCACGGACGAGACGGCGTTCCAGAAGATCGCTTCGGTGGCCGGAACGGTCCTCGAGTACCGGGACCGGAACTTGCCGGCGGACAAGTTCCAGTATGTGGTCACGGCCGTGGATACCGGCGGGGCCGAGAGCGCCGTTTCTTCGATCGTCCGCGAGTAGTTCCTATTCGCGGACGATCAAAGCCATAATCGTCTTTGAAATCCAATGGCGGCTCTCGGGGTTCCCACGGCTCACGAAGAATGTTCGCCTTAGGGAACCCCACCGCCGCCAGAATCAAGACGCACCCGCCTAAACGATTGCGATTGAATCGCTGGCGAATCCTGCCGCGGACATCCTCGGCCGATTCGCTGCATCTCACCCCCGACCCAGGGGACCCCATCCAGCTCATCGGCCAAGTCGTCCGATCGGCAGGCTCGCGCGGGCACGGCGCTCTTCGGCTCTTTGTTGTGGGTGGGGGGAACCGGCGATACTGGTTCCTCGGCGCTTGGACGGTCACAAAGGGCCTCCTTCGCAAACGCGAGCGTATTATCTTGGGGATGCCGGTCCTGAGTTTTCGGGGCGCGAGGGGATTCCCTGAGAGGGCCAGCGCAGCGGAGCGGGCACGGTTCCTCGACCGGAGGGAGAGGAGAGCGGAGCGAGCACAGGAGCGAATTTCCGCGCCGGAGGAAATTCGCGTCCCGATCAGGGAGTCCCCGGGAGCCCCTTTATTACGTTTGCGAAAGGAGGCGATTTGTGGCATAAATATCATTCATCTTCGGAGGCGGCCCTTCTAAGCTCAATACCGTTTTTATCAAGAGACTGAACCGATATGGACAGCGGGAACCGGGATCCACAAACCGACGACTCCGTCCGGCGCTATTTCGGCAAGATCTATGCCGACTACCAGGACTCCGTCGAGAAGAAACCGGTCGCCGAGGTCCATCAGCGCATCAAGGCCGTTCTCGAGCCGCAACTCGCCGGGCTGGTCGTGGACATCGGCTCCGGAGGCGACACGAGACACCGGAATCCGGCCATCACGACCCTCGTGTCCGTGGACAACGTCGTCGAGTTCCTGAAGCACGCCAAGGACCCGGCCGCGATCAATGCCGCCGGCGACATCCGGGCCCTGCCGTTCAAGGGCGCGTCGGCCGACCGGATCGTCGCCCAGTTCGTCATTCACCATTTGGCTGAGGACGCCCGGTCGGACACGTTCCGCAACGTCCGGGCGGCCGTTTCCGAAGTCGCCCGGATCCTCAAACCGGGCGGGAAGGTCTTTCTCATTGATTCCATGGCTTACCGGCCCCTCGACTGGCTGCAGCGCCGGATGTACCCGCTGTCCCGTTTCATCCTCCGCCGCCTGGGCCGGCCGATGGTCTTCATCTTTTCGGCCCGATCCCTGACGCGCATGCTCGAGGACAGCGGGCTCGTTCGGGAATCGGTCTCCGTCGTCGATTGGGGGCAGATGACCGACCTCAGCCAGGCGCTGTTTCCCAAGCTCAAATTCCCCTTGCGCTATACGCCCGTGAAGCTGACCATCCTCGCCGCGACAAAGCGCCGATGAAGCCGAACGGAAGCGTCTCCTCTCCGCCGGTTCCCGCCGCCGAAGCCCGTTGCGACGCCGTCTTCATCAACCCGTCCTTCGGCTATCCCGTCATCAAGGACAAGGGACTCTTTTACACCAAAATGTGCCCGCCCCTGTCCCTGGCCTATGGCGCGGCCATCATGGAGGCGGCCGGCCGCCGCGTCCGGATGATCGACGCTCAAGCCGAGCGCCTTGGGCCCGATGAGGTCGTCCGTCGGGCGGCCGGCGCGGACCGCGTCTTCATCACGTTTAGATAAAATTGACAATAGCTGCTGAAAAGATATAATTTTTTTGGGTGCGTGATATTATCCTATATCACGCAGGCAATTTCGATTGGGATGGTCGGGCCGCCATCCATATCAGCAGTGGGCATACTTTTGCTATTGCCCATAGGCAAAATATGGATTAGGAGGCGATAATGGCCGTTCCAGACAAAACTCTCCCCGACCAATCTGAAGGAAAAGTCGGCTGTCTCCCTGCTTTGGCCCGATTGTACTGGCTTGCAGGGGGGAATGTTGTTTTAATTTTTTGTGCGATCTACATCGTTTTACGAAAGGCCGGGTTTACTGTTTATTTGTTATATGTTCTTTCGGTCATCAGCCTTATTGTTATCCGTTTTATTGATATCAAATTTTTTAAGGGTGAAACAATGAACGGTGAGCCGACTTCGCTTGGCCATTGGCGCCGATATACATTGGGACTTCTCGTTTTCGCTGGGGCTCTGTACGTCGTATCAAGCTTGCTCGCCAAATGGCTTGTGTTCTAACCGCGGAACTGGAGACGTAGCTTCATTCCGTTTATTCCCTCGTCTGGGCGGGGGACAACCTGTTCGCCGCCTTCGAGAAAAATGGTTATCTGAAGCCAGATTTGGAGGCGAAAATGGCCGTTCCAAATAAAACTCTCCCCGATCAATCTAAAAAAGGAGGAGCCTGGTTTCCAGCTTTTGCTCAGTTGTATTGGGTGTTTGGCGCGACCGTAGTCTTAGTTTTTTGCGCTTTCTACATCGTTTTGCATAAGGATACATTTGTTGTCTATATAATTTATTCTCTTGTAACTATTAGCCTTATTACGGTCCAATTTATTGCTATCAAATATTTTAATGTGAAAACAAAGAATGGCAAACGGGAAACGTTAAGCGATTGGCGCCTATATACGCTAGCACTTTTAATTTGGGCAGCATTTCTAATATTTGTTGCAAGAACCCTCGCTAAATATATTGGTCGTTAAGCATAAATTCATGTTGGACATTGAGGCTGCATTTAACGCACTGATAAGTTCAGACCAATAGAGCCTTGATGAATCTCGTGACTCAAATCTCTCCTCAGCCCGTCCTGGCCACGGTCGCGGGATTAGCGGGTCTCGTCGCGGCTTTACTAATTCTCCCCTTTAGCGTCCGGAAGATCGAAGAAAACTTGGAACCGTTCTTTCTGGCAATGGGCGTCGTTGCCGTAACCGTTTCAGGCCTATGGAGTTGGCCCGTGATTATTGAGGCCTTGAAGGCGCCAGTCATGATCGGCAACGCACCTATCGGTATAGTTCAAGTCGTGCTTATCATGGGCCTCTTGATCCACTATGCCAATGCGCCGTTCAGTCGCTGGATCTTGCGCCTTGCCCGGAAACTCGGACATCGCCTTTTCATCTTCCTGCTGATCGCCGTACTTGGACTGCTGTCCAGCGTTCTCTCGGTTATCGTCACGGCCGTTCTCGTGGCCGAAATCGCTGTCGCGCTTCCCTTGTCCGGAAAGGAAAGAAAAAGCCTGGTCATAATCGCTTGTTTCGCCGTAGGTTTAGGCGCCTGTTTATCGCCTCTGGGGGAGCCGTTGTCCACGATTCTAGTATCTAAATTGGCCGGGCCTCCCTATCATGCCGGATTCTTTTTCCCGCTGAAACATTTCGGGCTCATAATGATCCCTGGAGTCATAGCCTTCGCGCTCCTCGGGGCCATTCGTATCGGCCCCCGAATGTCTGCTTTCGCCAGAGGGGCGCATGCACACGATCCGGAAACTCCGAAGCGCGTCATCCTCCGGGCGCTAAAGATCTATATGTTCATAGCCGCGCTTGTTCTGATCGGAGAAGGATTCAAACCGCTCATGATCTGGTATATATCCAAGATCCCTTCGTGGTTGCTGTATTGGGTGAACATGAGTTCGGCCGTTTTGGACAACGCCACGCTCACAGCCATCGAGATCGGTCCGGCTATGACCCTTTCTCAGATCATTTCCATCGTAATGGGGCTCTCTATCAGCGGCGGAATGCTTATCCCCGGCAATATTCCTAACATCGTCTCAGCCGGTCGGCTGAAGATCTCCATGAAAGAATGGGCGGCGATTGGGTTGCCTCTCGGGTTGACGATGATGGCGATTTATTTTGTCATTCTCTTTGTTTTTTAGATCGGGAGTCGTTCGGAGGAGGATACCACCGTAACTTGGACAAAAAAGAACCCCAAGGACGCCGTGAGGGAAAAGATCGGAACGCACAAATTTCTGGTTGTTTCGAACCGTGAGCCTTATATCCACACCTATGGCGACAACGGCATCCTGTGCATGATCCCGGCCAGCGGGATGACCGTGGCTCTGGACCCGGTAGGCGTTTTGAATCTAGCCTTGACGTACCATGAATGCAAACCTATCATATTTTAATGAGTGAAGCGGCTTAAGCCGTCAGGAGGTGGGCGATGGGCGCTGGTTGGATCTTCATACTCGGGCTGGTGCTGCTTTTCGTGTTGGGCGCGGTCATGGGGAACAGCTTGGCGCGAGACTACCGGAGTCGTCTAAACGCAAGCATCCTGACAGTGGCTCTAGTGTGGGCTTGCTCCAGCGTTCATTTCAGTCTCGTAGTGCTTGCTGCCATTAGGTCGACTTGGCACTTCAACCTTCCGACGTCCATAGGGATTGGTGGCGGGACGGTACTCATGGGTATCGGGGTCACTATATGCTTAGCCCAGGCGTTTGCGTTCCGGTCCTTTAAGCGCCTGAACTTTCTGGACCACTCGCGCTTAGTGACGGAGGGAATTTATCGCTGGAGCCGGAACCCTGGGATCGTCGGCTGGACTATTGTCTTGGCAGGGCTTGGATTGGTTTGCGAGTCAGCAATGGTAATGTTCCTAGCCTTAGTCGTCTTGGTGAGCTACAGACTCCTTCTACCAGCCGAGGAGGAACATCTGCGCCGCGTGTTCGGTGACGCCTATGAGGTATATCGGCAACGTACGGCCCGTTACTTCGGCCTGCCGCGCAGGACGTCGAAGACACCGCAAGGCTAGGGCATGCAGCCGAGCGCCATTGGAAGTGGCCGATGCCTGGCCTTAGATGGAAAACAGGGAATCGATATCGTTGAGAAAAAGAATTGCAGGGAACCGCTCGGCATATTTTTCTGCATGAATCGGGCGTCCCTGCCGAAAAAGATGCGCGTTTTCCTCGGCGCTATTTGACTCCCGGCAGCTTCCTGACTCTCCCGGAGCGATTGCCTTTGGGCATGAATTGTGGCATAAATACCATTCATCTTCGGAGCCGTCCCGGTGCAAATACGCAGCGATTGTGTTCATTTCAAAGGAGAAACCCCGTGCGTCCACAAGCGCGTGTGCGAGGGATGCCCGGAGGTCGCCCCCTTCGGAATGAAGATCCTGCTCATCAAGCGGGCGGCCATGGGCGACGTCCTCCGGACGACGGCCCTCCTCCCCGGCCTGAAGCGGAAATACCCCAAAAGCTCGGTCTTCTGGGTCGTTGATCCCGAGAGCGAAGACCTTCTCCGCCTCAATCCATTCATCGACCGCGTCCTTCCTTTCACTCCCGAATCCTTGCTTGCCCTGGCCGTGGCCCGCTTCGACATCCTCATCTGCCTCGATAAAGACCCCGGCGCCACGGCGCTCGCGACGCTCGTTCCCTGCGAGAGAAAGTTCGGGTTCGGCATGAACGAGCACGGCAATCTCGTTCCCTTCAACGCGGCGTCGGAATTCGCCTACCGGCTGGGTGTCGATGACGACCTGAAGTTCCGCCAGAACACCAAGACCTACCAGGAAATCAACGCCGAAGCGGCCGAAATTCCCTGGGAGAGCGATCCTTATGTCTTTGTCCTGTCCGAGCCCGACCGGCGCGCCGCCCGCGAGTTCATGCGCAAGAACCGGACCGGGCCCGAGCGTCCGGCGATCGGGCTCAACACCGGGGCCGGGTCGAAGTTCGAGACGAAGCAGTGGCCTCCGGACCACTACCGGAGCCTCATCCATCTTCTGACGACGAAGCTCCAGGCCGATGTGTTCCTCCTCGGCGGAGAGCGGGAGCGGGAGATGAATGGCTCGCTGGGCGAGTCCGCCCCCAAGAACGTCTTCAACACAGGCACGAACCATTCCCTGCGCGAGTTCGCCGGGTTCGTCGAAGCCATGGACGTCGTCGTGAGCTCGGACTCGCTGGGCATGCACCTGGCTATCGCCCTGGGTAAGAAGGTCGTTGCCCTGTTCGGTTCGACCTCCTCCCGGGAGATCTCTCTCTACGGCCGCGGGACGAAGCTCGACGCCGGAGTTTCCTGCGCCCCCTGCTACAAGCAGACGTGCCCGGACATGACCTGCATGATCGAGATCACTCCCGATCAAGTCTTCGAGGAGATCGCCCAGCTCCTCTGAGCGGAGGAGATCCATGGCCGCACCGCTCGCTTCCCGGCGCGTCGTCGTCATGATCCCGACCTATAACGAGGCGGGGAATATCGAAGCGCTCGTCCGGGAGATTCTGGCCCTTCCCCTTCCCGACCTCCGGGTCCTGGTCGTGGACGACGATTCACCCGACGGCACGGCCGCGATCGTCCGGGCTATGGCCGCGGCGGATCCGCGCGTCGAGCTCCTTCTCCGCACCAAGCGGCGCGGGCGCGGCGCCGCCGGCATCGACGGATTCAAGGCGGCGCTTGATCGCGGGGCCGACCTCATCGTCGAGATGGACGGTGATTTCTCCCATCAGCCCCGCTATATCCCCGCCCTCGTCGCCGCGACGGAGGGCGCGGCCGCGGCGATCGGCTCTCGCTTCGTCCGGGGCGGCTCCGACGCGGACCGGAGCGTCGTCCGCCGGGCCGTCACCTGGGCCGTCCGCCGGTTCATCCGCCGCAAGTTCCAGACTCCCGTCCTCGACGTTTCGTCCGGGTTCCGCTGTTTCACCCGCCAAAGCCTTCTCGACGTCGACCTGGACAACCTCATCTCGACAGGACCGTCCATCGTCCTGGAGATTCTTTACAAGCTGACCCTTCGGGGAGCTGCCATCCGCGAGGTGCCGATCGAATTCATCGACCGCCGGGCCGGCCGGACCAAGCTTTCCGCGCTGACCCTCGTCGAGACGCTCGTCATGGCCCTCAAATTCCCCCGGCTCTACGGCCCGCCGCCCCCGCGGAGCCGCGCTTGAAGAAGGTCCTCCTCGTCTATCCCGGCTATATCGTCCGGGAGCAGCCTCTCAACATCCTCTACATCGCCGCCGCGGTGAAGGCCGCCGGCCACCGGACCGCCTTCTTCGACGTCACGCCCTACCGGAAGCGCCCGCTTTTCGGCGACGAGTTCCGGGTCATGACCGCCGTGTTCGACCGCGTCCTCTCCGAGTTCGAGCCCGACGTGGTCGGATTCTCGGTCATGTCCGTCAACACTAAGATCTCGACCGTGCTGGCCGGCCGAGTCCGGGCCCTACGGCCGGACGCCTTGAACATCTTCGGCGGGATCCATCCGACGATCGCGCCCGAGGAGACGATCGCCGATCCGCGGGTGGACGCCATCTGCCTCGGCGAAGGCGAAGGGGCCATGACCGACTGGCTGGCGGCGCTCGACGGCGGCGGGGATCCCTCGCAAATTCCCGGGCTGTGGGTCAAGACGGGCGGGACGATCCGGCGGAACGCCACCCGGCCGCTCCTTCAGGAAATCGACCCGCTGCCCATCCCCGACCGGGGGCTTCTCGATCCCAAGCGGATGGACGCCGAGCTTTACGGCGTCAACATCCTCACGTCGAGGGGCTGTCCCTTCCCCTGCACCTACTGCCAGAACGAATTCCTGATGGACATGTACAAGGGGCTGGGGCGCTTCGTCCGCTACCGCTCGATCGACAACGTTTTCGCCGAGATCGACGAGGTCATCCGCGTTTTCAAGCCGTCCCGCCTGTCGTTCTCGGACGAATCCTTCACCCTCAACAAGAAGCGCCTGGCCGAGTTCTGCGAGGCGTACGCCCGCCGCTATACCATCCCCTTCCTCTGCCAGACCCGGCCCGACCTCGTCGACGAGGAGACGATCAAGATCCTCAAAGCGGGCGGCTGCGACTTCATCAACATGGCCATCGAGGCCGGGAATCCGCGGATCCGGAACGCTGTTCTGGGGCGGAACATCCCGGACGAACAGATCGGCGCGGCCTTCTCCCTGGCCCGCCGCCATGGCATCCGGACGGGGAGCTTCAACATGATCGGCCTGCCCGGCGAAGACCTCTCGACCGTCCGGGACACGATCCGGGTCAATCGCGAGCTCCAACCCGACCGGATCATGTGCACGGTTTTTATGCCCTTCCACGGAACGAAGCTCGGGGAAAAGTGCCTGGCCGAGGGCTGGCTCGAGCATCCCATCGATGACGCCGAGGTCTATTACACGAACATCGCCATCAAGCATCCGGTGATCCCGGTCCGGACGCTCTTCGGGTATCAGGGCTTCTTCGATTATTACGTCCGGCTGCCGCGGGGGGCGCGGCCGCTCGTCCATGTGCTGCGCCGGATCTACCAGCTCCTTCCTCCGACGAGCGCCGGTCTCCCGCCGCTCCTCCGGGCGGTCCGGGAAAGTTTGATCAATTTCGTTTATAATATGAAGCGGTTCCTTCCGAGCCGGGGCTTCTACATGAAGACCCGCTGACCGAATCCCGGGGACCGAGGCCCACGAAGGAGGTTTGTTCATGAAGATTTGCGTCACCGGCGGATCCGGTTTCATCGGAAGCCATCTCGTTCACAAGCTGCTGGAGAACGGCTATGACGTCTCCGTCCTCGACCTCCGCAAGCCGGTCCAGGACGTCGAGTGGATCAAGAAAGACGTCCGCGAGGACCTGGGCAGCGTCTTCGCCGACACCACCTACGTTTACCATCTGGCCGCCCTGGCCAATGCCCGGAAGTCGTCCGAGGACCCCATCCTCTGCTACGACATGAACGTCAAGGGCACGCTCAACGTCCTCAACGCCGCCCTCAAGGGCGACGTCGAGCGGGTGCTCGTCGCCTCGAGCTCGTGGGTCTGCGGGGCCCAGGAAGGCGACACGGTCAACGAGAAGAGCCCCTTCCAGCTCGAGCACATCAACACGATCTATGGCGCGGCCAAGATCGGACAGGAGCTCCTCTGCTTCTCCTTCTACAGCGAGTACAAGGGCCCCAAGTATACCGTTTTCCGCTACGGCATTCCTTACGGCGAGCGGATGTGGCGCGGCCTCGTCGTCCGGGCCTTCATGGAGATGGCCGAGCGGGCCGGCATCCTGAGCATCATGGGCGACGGGAAGCAGTTCCGCGAGTTCATGTACGTCGGCGACCTTGCCGACGCCCACCTCCATGCCCTCAAGCCGATCGCCGAGAACAAGATCTACAACCTCACCGGCGGCCGCCCGATCACGATCGAGGAGATCGCCAAGGAAGTCGTCAAGCATTTCCCGGCCAAGATCGACTACATCCCCCAGGCCCGGGTCGAGCCCAAGATCAAGCGGGTCCACAACTGGCTGGCCGAGAACGAGCTGGGCTGGGTCCCCAAGACGACCCTCGAGGACGGCATCCGGCTATGCGCCGAGTGGTGGCGGTCGCTCTCCGACGAGCAGAAGCTCGAAGAGTACTGGTGCTGATTGCTCCATTACGTCGTCCCGTTCTACAACAATGAAGCGATCTTGGGCGGGAACGTACGAGCCCTCCACGCGGTCCTGAGCCGCGATTTCCCGGGCGGATTCGAGCTCGTCCTCTGCGACGACGGCAGCACGGACGGCTCAGCCGGCGCGGCCCGATCGCTCGCTACGGCGCTTCCGTCCCTGCGCGTGGTCGGGTACCCGGACAACCGCGGCCGCGGATATGCCGTCCGGTTCGCCGCCGCGACATGCGCGGGGAAACGATTGATCTTCTCCGACCTCGACCTGCCCCAGACGACCGAACTCGCCCTCATCCGCGAGCTGGATGCGGCTCTGGCCGCCGGCCCGGTCGTCGTCGGCTCCCGCTTCCTCGGTGGCTCGGCGACCCGGAGGCAATGGCTCCGCGGCCTCGTCGGCCGGGCCCATCGTCTCTTCGTCCGGGCGATCCTGCCGCGATTGGGCGTGCGCGATCCGGACGCCGGATTCAAGGGCTTCGATCTGCCCTGGCTCAAGAAGGCATCCGCGGTCTGCCGCGAGGACCGCTGGTCCTGGGACATGGAGATCCTCGCCGTGGCCCGGGCCAACGGCTTGGCCATCCGGGAGATCCCCATCGACTGGAACGAGCGCCACGAAGGTCATGCTACGTCGGTCAAGCTAGTCCGGGACGCCTGGGAGGAATTCACGGGGATGCGGCGGATCCGCCGCAATCTCCGCCGCGGGCTCTACCGCTTCTGATCGATCCTCATCCCCTCGAGATACGCGGCCGTCTTCCAGTGGTCCGTCCCGAAGACTTTCTGGTAGCGGAACTTCAGGCCGATGACGACCGGCCCCGGCCCCGCGGGAAGGGCGCCGCTTTCGATCACGATCGTGTTGTGCCCGTCGGCGAGCGTCTCGGTCCGAAGGGAACGGCCGGCGGCGTCGATGTCCATGGTCTGTTCGTAACTGCCGTGCCAGAAGAGATCGTCGAAATTGAAGGCCGAGTAGAGGACGAGGACGATCCGCTCCTGCGGCGCGAGCGGCCGGTTGAGCCGGAACGACGCTGTCCGCTCGAGCGACGGCCAGTTCCGTCCGGTCAGCGTCTCGGTCGGGCCGAATCCGCTGAGCGGCTCGAGGTCGGGCGGATCCAGGCTCGGGGGACGGGCCGGGAGATCGATCTCGGCCGTGCGCTCCGTCGGGTCGAGGAACAAACCCTGATAGTCCAGGTAATAGCGCACGGATACTTTCCGCTCGGGCGGATAAGGAAGCTCGATCGTGAACCGCTCGCCGGCCGGAAGCGGGACCGACCGGTCGCAGAATCCCGGGATCTCGGCATGGAGACGGCAGGCTCCCGTGCTGAGAGGCGCTTCGGCCTTGAAGCTCAGGACGACGCCGCGCCGCCCGGGCTCCGCGCCGTCGAGGACCAGGGCCGGGATCGGGGAATCGGGCGGAAAGTAGAGGTTCTTGGGGAAAACAAGACCCCGGACCCCGTAGACGAGGAGCCAGGGCCCGGCTTCAGTCGCGCGGAACGCCTTGCCGGTCTTTTTCAGAAGGTTGACGAACTCCGCCGAGCTCTTCACTTGCTTCGGCGTGTCCCGCAGGAAGACGTAGTTCGATCCCGTCGTTTCGGTATCCTGGATGAGGGGGTAAGCGGGATAGCGCTCGACGGTCGTCGAGGCGACGACGATCCGCTCGTCGGCGACCGAATTCAGGACGTACGAGATCCAATAGTGCCCCCGCCAGTACTTCTCCCCGGTCTTTTCCATGGCCGACGTCACGGCGGCGAGGTCGGCGTCGTGGCTGCGGACGGAATCGTAATAGGCGACGGCCGTGCCCCCGCTTCCGGCGAGGAAGAAAAGGAGGAGGAATGCCGCGGTCGCGGTGACGCGCGCCGCGGCCGGCTTGAGCCAGGAGAGCGCGCTCACCCAGAGGACGGGGATGAGCATGTAGAGGATATAGAGATAGCGGATGACCGGGGTCGAGCTCGACGAGGAGAGGAGATAGACGGCCGTGAACGCGGCGGCATAGACGACAAAGACAGCGTGAAATCGGATCTTCCCCGCCTTCACCGATTTGACCGCGAGGACGACGAGCCCGAGGATGAGTGCGGCGAACGCGACGGCGATGGCCCATCTTTTTCCGCCGCTGGTGATCTCGGCCAGGAGCTTGGCGAAGTTGCCCGTCTTCGAGCCGCTGACCTCCCAGCTCTTCTCGGCCCCGAAGAGCATCCGCATCAGGGGGAAGTTCCAGTAAAGCTCGCTCGCGACGACAGGCAGCATGCCGATGAGGAAGGAGAGGACGAGGATCGCGTATTTCTTGATCTTGAGGCCGAAATGGAAGATCAGGAACGCCGACGAGGTCAGGAGGAAGATGATCGTGATCTGGTGCGTCCAGAACGACAGGCCCATCACGAAGCCGAGGGCCGGGATGAAACGGGCGGCGGCAGGGGCCCCGGGGCTTTGCCCGGGGATCAAGTTCCGCCGCACTCGCTCATGCTTTAAACCATGAGCGAGTGCCTGACCTTTATCTTCGACGATCCGCCGGGTGAGGCTGAAGATGATCGCCCCGAAGAGAAGGACGAAGGGGAAACCGGAGCCGACGTCGAAGCTGGTCAGGACGAGATGCATGAAGGGGAGGACGTAGAAGGCCGAGACGAGGACCGCCGCTTCGCGGGAGAGCGCGTCCCGGACGAGAAAGTACTGGACGGCGATGAAAGCGAGGAAGACGAGGAGCGCGATCGCTTTCACGAGGAAGATCGAATATCCGAAGATCCGGAAGAAAAGTGCGTAGACCTGTTGGGGCAGGCTTCCCTGGAACCGGGCGCCGTAATAATAGATTGCCGGGATCTGGCCTTCGGCGATGTGCTTCCCCTGGAGAGCGGGGATGGCCTCATCGCTGTCCATCAGGCCGTCGGCGTGGAGGAGGAAGGGAACGTGGACGGCGGCCACGGCGGTGAGGATGAGCGCGAGAGCGACCCAATCTCGGCGAGAAGCGAATTTCGGCCGAAGCGGGCGGTCCTTGGGACGGAGAGCGAAGCGGACGAACGTCACGACGGCGAGTGCGGCCAGGGGGATCCAGGGGGGGAAAGAGACGGATCGGAATTTGAGAAAGTTGTCCTTGAACCAGAGGAGGACGAAGGACATATAGAAAAAGATTTGGAGGGTTTTCAGGACGAAATGAAGGCGGCGATTCTCCGGTCTCATGGTTCCGCCGCCCGTCCGGCGGCGCCGAAATCATAGCGGAATCACCCTTTTGCTTCAAGGCGAGGGCGACGGCGACGCATTGGCATTCGTCTTTGGAAGATCATTCATAATAAAATAGCGGCATTGATCGATTTCGTCGAGGAGGCCGGCCGTGAAAGCTCGGGTCATCCGCGGATTGTCGATCAGTCTTTCCGTCGCGTTGATTCTCGTTTCTTCGTGGGGACAAGCGCCGCCGGCTAAAACGGCGCCGGCCGAGTTTTCCGCCGAAACGGCCGCCGCCGTCCGAGCGCTCGTCGGGGAGACCTTGAAGCAATGGCACGTCGCGGGCGCGGCCGTGGGAATCGTCAAGGACGGCCGAATCGCCTTTCTCGAAGGCTTCGGAAATCGCGACGTAGCCCGTGGCCTTCCGGTCACGCCCAAGACCCGGTTCATCCTGGGTTCGACGACGAAGGCGTTCACCACGATGGCGGTGGGATTGCTGGCTTTCGAGAAAAAGCTCGAGTGGGACAAGCCCGTGGCTTCGTACCTGCCGGAGTTCGGCCTCCGCGATGAATACGCCTCGTCCCACGCGACCGTTCGCGACCTGGCTGCCCATCGCACCGGGCTTCCCCGGCACGACTTCGTCTGGGTCAACTCGCCGATGGACTTGCCGGAAATGGTCCGAGCCCTGCGCTTCCTCGAACCGAGCCGGGAGCTGCGGGCGGCCTTCCAATACAACAATCTCATGTACATCACCCTCGGCCGCCTCGTGGAAAAGGTCTCGGGGATGCCCTGGGACGCATTTATCCACGAACGCATTTTCAAGCCTCTCGGCATGGCCAACAGCGGCTGTACGATCCCCGAATACACGTCGGCCGCGGAGTATGCCTTTTCTTACCGGTGGGAAAAGGACGCCTTCGCCGCCCAGCCGCTTCCCAGCCCCTCGGAAAAATTGATGTACGGCCCCCGGGCTTCGGGCTCGGTCAATACGACGGCGGAGGATATGTGCGCCTGGATGATGGCCCATCTTCAGGCTTATCGGACCGAATCGAAGCCGGTTCTTCCGGTCAGCGTCGTCCGGGAAACGCAGACACCCCAGATCCCCACGCCCTGGAACCCGCTGACGAATCCCGAGGTCCTCGTGCCCTCCTATGGATTAGGCTGGATGATCGACGTTTATCGCGAGAATTGGCGCGTCCATCACGGCGGCTCGACGCTCGATTTCAATTCCTATGTGGCGCTTTTCCCCCGGGCCCAAACAGGAGTGGTCGTCCTCATCAACGCGTCCTCGCCGGCCAACGACAACCTGGCCCTCGGGCTCTCCGATTTGGCCCTGGGGTTGACCCCGATCGACTGGAACAAGCGGGCGGCGGACCGGCTCAAGGCGCGGCGGACGTCCGCTCCGGTCGAGAAACGCGTCGAAGGCACCCGGCCGGCCCATAAGCTCGAGGATTATGCCGGCGAATATGTCCATCCTGCTTATGGGCTGCTTAGTGTCGCATTGAAAAACGATGCCTTGGAGGCGAATTACAAAGGGTTCGTCTCGCCGCTCGACCATTGGCATTACGAGACATTCCGCTTGACGGCGAGCGACTTGGAGGGCCAGAAGCTGACCTTCCGGACCGATGTCCGGGGCGGGGTGACGGCCGTCGCAATGGCCCTCGAACCCGCCGTCCAGGATATCGTCTTCGAGCGCCGGAAGTGACCTCCCGGGCAGATGCGACTATCATCTCGAAAAGCTCTCGGCATCGCGGGGAGATCGCTCCGGCCGGGGCGCCCGCACCATGCCCAATGGTTCCTGACAAACCGCTGCAATCGCCAGTGCCTGAGCTGCCTCGCTTGGCGGAACCCGAAGCCTGCCGCGGAGCTTCCCGCCCGCGAGGTCATCCGCGGCCTGGACATCCTGCGATCCCTTGGGATCATCGAGGTGGTTTTTTCCGGCGGAAACCCCCTGCTCCGTGATGATATTGGGGAAATTCTCGATCACGCCTCGCGGTCCTTCGTCACGACGGTTTACGACAACGGCAGCCTAGCCCTGAAGAAGCTCGGCGCGCTCCGGAACGCGGATTTCGTCGCCATTTCCCTGGACAGCCTGGACGAGGCCGCGAACGACAGGACCCGGGGGACGGGAGCGTGGAGGAGCGCCATGGAAGCCATCGACGGGCTGAAAAAGGAAGGCGTTTCCGTCGCGGTTTCCGTCCTGATCTCCCAGGCCAATTTGCGGGGAATCGTCGATATCACGAAGTCGTTCACGGACATGGGCATTCCGGTCTTGTACTGCCTCTACGGCAGCGACTCGACCGTCGAAAAATCCCTGTTTCGCTTGGGCGCCCGGGACGGGGATCTCGCCCTCGACGACAGGGCGGCCGCGGCCCGGGTCTGCGACGAGCTCATCGAGCTGAAAAGGACGCGACCGGGGGTCCTGATCACGACACGGACCCTCCGGGCGCTGAAAAAGTATTTTCTTACGGGTGAGCGGGCCTGGTCCTGCGGCGCGCTGCGGGATTTCCTCATGATCGATCCGGGGGGCAATGTGGCCGGATGTCATCTCAAGGAGCCCGGAGCCTCGGTCTTCGACCTGCCCGGGGCTTGGCCGACCCGGAAGTTCCGGGAGCTCAGGACGGAAAGCGCCGGCTGTGAGACGTGCCTTTATCTCTGCTATGTCTTCTATTCTCTCCATTCGGGAGCGCTCGGCCATTTGAGCGTCCTCTGGGACAGGCGGAGGATGATCGCGTCCTTATGGCGATCGGCGGCGAAATCCTCCCGGCGCTGAGCTGCCGGGAGCTCTGAGAGGTCCGCCGAGCATTCCGGGCTTCGACGGCTGCGGATCAATCTATGTGCGGGAAATCGTCGATCCAGGGTTTTTCCTTCCGGTAAAGGATCTTCATGTAATTCCGGAAAAAGATCATCACGCCTTCCCACAACCCCAGGGCTTCGGACCGTCTCATAGACGTGAAGGCCCGGGCGCCTCGGCAAACCGCGCATCGGCCCAGCTTTCCCATCCCCAGCGAGAATTTCAGGTCCTCGCCGATCGCCATCGCTTCGTCGAATCCCCCGAGCTCGTCGAAGGCCCAATGGCGGCAGGAGCAACAGACCGCCGAAAACAGCGGTCGTCCCACGAGCGCGGTTGCCGTCATGGCCGCATTCACGGTCCGATAGTGGAAGAAGCCGTAGAGCCGGTATTTGAGCTTGGCGCTCCGGGCCGCCCGAAGCGCTCCGGATACGCAAACGACATTCCGCCGGGAATAGAATCGGACCAGCCGGTCGACGAATGACGGATCGAGGATCGTATCCGCGTCCAGGAAAAGAAGGATTTCGCCTCCGGCCGCCCGGGCGCCGGCATTCCGCGCCCGGCCCACCCCCCTCTCCTTCAACCGGATCACCCGATCGGCGTATTTCCCGGCGATCTCTCTCGTTCGATCGGGACTGTCGCCGTCCACGACGATCGTCTCGATGCGCTCCCGTCCATAGGTCTGCGCTGCCACGCTTCGCAGGCACGACTCGATCCGTTTTTCCTCTCTATACGCGGGGATGATGATGCTGATCATGATCGGACTTGGGCGCTTCCTGCGCATTTTATCACAGGGGGGACTCTCCGGCGGGGGACCGGCGGTCGTTTACAGGGCAAGGGAATCCGGCTAGAATAGTCGGGTTTCACCATGCCGAAGAGCCGCTTCTCCTACTACCGCCGCCTGGCCTCCGTCTTCTGGAGCTACAAGCGGAAGAAAACCCGCCTGCCCTATCTACCGCTCCGCCTGTGGATCGAGCCGACGAGCGTCTGCAACCTCCGCTGCGTCATGTGCCCCAACAAGGACCTCGAAAAAGCCCAGAAGGGCTTCATGGATTTCGGGCTGTTCCGCAAGATCGTCGATGAAGTCGCCGGATTCGCCTTCGACGTCCATCTTCTCCACCGCGGCGAGTCCCTTCTCCACCCCGAATTCTTCGACATGGTCAAGGTTGCCCATGACGCCGGCCTGGTCACCCGGTTCCACACCAACGGGACGCTCCTCGACGAAGACAAATCCAGGAAGCTCATCGCCGCGGGCCTCGATCAGTTCGCTTTCTCAATCGACGGCTTCGACGCCGAGACCTACGAGCGCGTCCGGGTCAACGCGAAGTTCGAAACGACGATCGGCAACATCGTCCGCTTCCTCGAGATCAAGAAGAGCCTCGGTTCGGCCAAGCCCGTGACGCTCATCGAGCTCATCGACCAGCCCGGCCTCAAGGAAAGCGCGGCCCGCTCACGGAAGGCCTTCGAGGAGCGGTTCAAGGGCCTGCCGCTCGACCGGATCGTCGTCAAGGAATACCACAACTGGGCCGGTGACGCCGGCGAAGCCCGCAAGCGGGCCTCCTACTCGCCGTGCACGTTCCTCTGGCATGCCCTGATCATCTTCTGGGACGGCGCGGTCCTTCCTTGCACGCAGGATTTCTTCGGTTATTACACTCTCGGAAACGTCAAGGATTCTTCGATCGCCTCGATCTGGAACAACGACAAGATGGTCGCCCTGCGCGAAAAGATCGTCAGGGGCGATATCGACGGCCTCGAAACGTGCCGCTCGTGCGACCGGCTCTGGCGCGAACAGGTCCTCGGCATCCCCAAGGAATACCTGGGCCGAGCCCTGCTCAAGAAGATGGAGTGACGGACCGGCGCTCGCGGCTCAGCCGAGCTTTCCGGCGTACTCGCGATAAGGCATCATCCGGAAGCCCTGGGCCAGGATGGACTCCAGCCGCGGGAAAACCTTTTTCCGATTGTAGTACATCAGGAAATTGTAAAACCGGCTGTCGTCGATGTCCGGGTGCATGAATCTTTCCTGGCCGGTGTCGATATCGTAGGGATGGCAGTAGCCGAGGAGCGGGAGGCCGGCGTTTCGGCACCGGCGGGCGGTGCGCTTGATGAATGAGAGCGGCAGGGCTCTGAGGTACACGCCGCCGGCCGGGGGGATGACGAGCGGGCCGAAGCGCGCGACCGTCATGGGGATTTCCCATATTCCATCCATCTTCTTTGGTCGGGGGCCGAACTCCGGCCAGCACCAGAACGGATTCTTGGCCGGGAGGACCGAGCTTGAATACGCGAATCCCAGCTCGCCGAGAATGGAATAAGCCCAGGCGGTCTTCTCGGTCAGGGTGAATACGGGAGCGCGATAGCCGCGGACGTCACGCGCCCCGGCGCGGCGGAGCGCGGCCAGGCAGGCCTCGACGTCGGCCCGGAACTCCGCGGGCGTCTGTTTTTCGAGGGGGATGTGGCGATGGCTGTGGCAGCCGATCTCATGTCCGGCGGCTGCGATCTCGGCGATGAGGCCGGGATAGGCTTCGGCCACGTCGCCCACGACGAAGAAGGTCGTCTTCGCGCCGCGCCCGGCGAGCCAGTCGAGATAGCGGCGCGTCATATCGGGGACCCGCTCGCGGTATTTCCGGCCGTCGCTCATGGCGAAGCGGACGTCCTCGAGGTCGACGCTGAAAAGATAGAGAGGGTCCATCCGTCCGGTCCTTTCTATCGCCAATCGGGGAAAATCGCCCGTTCCGCCCCGGAGAAGAGGGGCCGGACGCGCCGGGTCGCCGCGTCGAGGATGCGAAGCGTCCAGCGGCCTTCCCGGGGAGAATGAGCCGTGCCCGAACAGAAGACGATCTCTTTCCCATCGGGGGACCAGGCCGGGAAATAATCGGCCGTTCCATTCGTTTCGGTCATCCTTGTCTTCTCCGTCCCGTCGGGCCTCATCGTCCAGACGTCGCCCCAGCCGTCGGCCGTCGAGGAGACGAAGGCGATCGTCCGTCCGTCGGGGGAGAACCGTCCCCGGCAGCTCTTGCCGCCGCTTGTCAGCGGAGTCGTCCGGCCCGAGACGAGGTCAAGGACGAAGACGTCCCAGCCGAGAAGCCGCTTTCCGGTGAACGTGGCGAGCGGCGCGGCGGGGGAGAAGTCCAGGATCCCGTGGGCGCGGCTAAAATCCGGAAGGAGCCGGGCTTCCTTGCCCGAGGCGAAATCGATCGTCCAGATCTCTTCGTCCCCCCGGGTGAAAGCCAGGCCCGAACCGTCGGGGCGCCAGTCCGGCTCGGTCTCTTCGGCCGGAGAAGCGACGACGGCCGCGATGCCCGAGCCGTCGGCGTTCATGATGAAAATATCGGATTGGCCCCGCGGATTGGCGCTGAAGGCGATCCGCCCGCCGTCCGGCGACCAGCGCGGGGTCCGGTCGTTCCAAACGTTGTCCGTGAGCTTCCGGACGCCGTCGGATGTCAGGGCATAGATCTCGTCGTCCCCGTCGGCGTCGGACTGGAAGAGGATGGTCCCGGCGAACGGCGTCTCCGGCTTCCAGCCCGCGGATTCGCCGCTGAACGACGGACCTTGCGTCGGCTGCGGGGGCTGCTTTCCGCAGGCCGGCCCCAGGGCGAGCGCGGCGGCCGCAAGGAGAAGGGCCAGCGTCCGGCGGGAGCCGGGGGGCGGAGCGGGCATCGGTCCGATTATAGGGCAGAGCCGCCGCGCTTGACAAACTGAGTATGAGTTTGGCTCAAACCGGGGTGAAACCGGCCTTGATCATGTCGATGTATTTCTTCCGGTTCTCGACCAGGGCGCCGATGTCGATGCCCTTGTCCTTGAAGTGGTCGCGGACGACCTCGCGGATGATCGTCTGCTGCTTCTTGGCCACGTAATCGACCGTCATCGCCTCGTCCTGCTCGACGGGCCTGCCGAGGAGGTTGCGCTTCCAATGAATGAGCCAGCCCGAGAAGCACATCGGCTGGGACCTCTGCATGACCTCTTTGTTCATCATCCCCGAGATCTTCTTGCTGTGGTCCATGCTCAGGTAGTCGATGTCGAACCCGAGGGCCTTGAGCTTGGTTCTGCGGTTCTCCCGGCTGCCGAACTCATAGGTCGGGGTGAGGAAATGGACCGCGTACTCCATGGCGAAGTCCTTGGTCCGGTTGACGATGCTGGGGTAATTCTCGGCCGTGCCGGTCAGGTTGCCCTCGGAGGGGATCTGCTCGCGGTTGGAGCCGTCGGCATAGCCGACGAGGTCGTGCTCGAGGGCATAGATCATGGCCGCCGTCTGCATGCTGACCCGGCAGCCGACGCACCAGCGGGTCTCCATGTTGTAGTCCTTGCGGTCTTTCCAGACCTGGCTGACGGAGATGCGCTTGACGACATCCTTGATGTCGATGACCTCGTGGGTGATCCGGTCGGTGCCGTAGGTCGCCTTGAGGCGCTCGGCGTTCGGAACGTTGTTCTTGACCCCGAACTCGAGGTAGCCCTTGTCGAACGTGATGAGGTGGACTTTGTCGTACTTCTCGAGGAGGACGACGGAGGCGAGCAGGGAATCGATCCCGCCCGAAAACATGACGGCGACTTCATTCTTCACGGGTTGCATATGACGCTCCTCGGTCCGACATCATACACGGACCGGCGGGGAAAACCAAGGCGGGAGGGCGCGGGTAGGCGCGCCCGGCCCCCCTCACTGCATGACGGGGGCGACGTAATCCTTCTTGGTGAGCTTGGCCTTCATGCGGCGGATGCAGCATCCGCCCTGATAGAACCACAGAACGACGAGAAGCCCGATGACCAGGCCGATGAATCCGATGACGGCCAGAACGACGATGAGCCATGTCGGCATGGAAAACTCCTTTTTTTCGCCTCCGCGTATTCCCATAGAAACACTCGGAATACTAGGAGCACGGGGATTATAGCCATCGGAAGCGCCTTTGTCAATTGGATTTTGCCCGCGACGTCCGGGGCGACGAACCGAAGGAGCAGGGCGACCACCACCGAAAATCCCATGATCACGAGGAAACTCGAGATGAGAAAATAGGGCCGGGACCGTGTGGCGAATACGAGATACGTTTTTGCGAAGAGAACATTCGTGCAGAAAAGGAACGCCACGGCGGAGAACCCGGACGCCACGCCGAGCGTGGCGGTTTGAAGCAGGGCCCGAGCATTCTCGGACAGTCTTTGCCTTGATTCGACGAGGCTTGATTTGTCGATCAAACTCGAAATCCTTTTTGGCCGACGACGTTCTCCACTCGGGCTCACGATCGATTATCCCCTTGGTACATCCCGCACTCGACGGAGGCAATTGTTAAGGAATCGCCAGACTTTTTCGACGTCGGAAAGGCTATAGCGGGCTTGCGTTCTTCTTCCGCGCCCGACGTGGATGGTGAGCGAGTCGCCGCCGAGCGTCCGGAACGCCTCCTCGTCCGTCCGATCGTCGCCGATAAAGATCCGCAGCCCGCCCGCCTCCCTCCCCGGAAGCCATGCCATCATCTTTCCGATCCCGGCCCCTTTGTGCCAATCGATGTTCGGCAGGATCTCGATGACCCTTTTCCCCTCGGCGGCGACGAAACTCCGGCGCGTCCGGTGGACCTCCTCGGCCACGATCCTTCGTAACGGCATGACAAGGGCGGGATCCAGCCTGCGGAAGTGGATGCTTCCCGTGACACCTTTGTTTTCGATCAAAAGTCGGGGGAAACGCCCGGTCCGGGCTTCGATCCTTTCGAGCAGTCGGGCGAGCGCCGGCCGCCTCTTCGACGCCTCGGGATGGATCCAGGACCGGCGGCCCCACCTCACCTCAAGGCCGTGGTTGCCGATGTAAGCTAAACCGTCGACGCCGACGCGCTCTTGGATGTCGGCGAGCGAGCGCCCGGAGACGATCCCGACGAACATGCTCCGGCTCAAAGACGCCAGGGCGCGCCGTCGCCGCGGGGAAAGCACGGCCCGATCCGGAGTCCGTTTGATCGGGACCAGCGTTCCGTCATAATCCAAGAAAAGGAGAACGCGCCGGCCCGGCTCGATCATCCGCAAAATCTCTCTCATAGCCTGATGATATCCTGATCGTCGTAGAGCGAGAGGAAGAGGAGCAGATATTCCCGGATGTGCCGGGTGATGAGAAAGTTGTTCTTGATATGTTCCCGGCCGTTCGTTCCGAGTCCCGCCGCGTATTCGGGCGCGTTCAGCAGCTGTTTGATGAAAAAGGCGGTTCCCTCGATGGAATGGCTCAGGATGCCGGAGTACTTGTGGGCGATCTGAAGCGGGATTCCGCCAACGGCCGAGGCGATCACCGGCTTGGCTTTCCACATCGCTTCGGCGACGGTCAAGCCGAAGCCTTCCTTCAAAGATTTTTGGAGGATGACGTTCGAAGCCCTCTGAAGGGCGTTGATCTCGATGTCGCTGCCGGGCGGGAGAAAAAGGACGAAGATATCCGGATCGCCCGCGGCTTCCTGCCGGACCTCGGCCAGCACCTGCATCCCCTCGGGATCGTCGGTCGCCCCGCCGCCGGCCAGGACAAGCTGGCAGTCGACGTGTTCCTTGACCAGTTTGTAAGCCCGGATGACTCCGACCGGATCTTTCAGGTAATCGAAGCGGGAGATCTGGGTGACGATCGGTCGCTTTCGGTTCAGATGGAACCGGGCGCAGACGGAATCGATGATCTCTTCGGGGAGATCCTTGTTCTTGTCGCTCAACGGATCGATGGACGGCGAGATGAGAACCTGACGGATGGTCAGGGGCCGGGAAAACGAGGGAGCCGAGAAGACCGCCGCGTCGTAGGATTCGATGAAGGTCCGCAGGAATTCCCAGACGTCCTGCTGAGGGTTGGTGAAATCGATGTGGCATCGCCAGATCCATTTTCCGCCCCGCGCCGCTTTCTCGTTGACCAGGGCGATCGGCTGGGGATCGTGGACGAAGGTGATGTCGGCGCCGCGCAAGATCTCGGGCGCGTTCCGCCGGTTGACCTCGATCAGGTCTTCGAGCTCGCCCGGGCCGAACGTTTCCGCGACGCCGTGCAGGGCGTTATGGATCCGCTTGGTCAGGTTGAAGAATTTCTCGTTCCCTTTGATGACGTCCCACGAGACCTCCACGCCGAGGTCATGAAGAAGCGGCAACATCCGGCTCAGGATCTCGGCGACGCCGCCTCCGACGGCCGTGGAGTTGATGTTCTGGATGGCCTTTCCGCGAAGCCGCTCGGCCAGCAGCGACAGCTCTTCGATTGTGCTCGCGCCTACGATCGGGGCGTAGTCGTTAATCCGGGACATGCTCACTCACTTTCTGGACGATCAGCCGGCGCAATCCTTCCAGCGTGCAGTTGTAGGGATCCAACCGCGATATTTCGCGGGCCAGCTTCGTTTCCCCCAGCTCTTCGAGCCAATCGGAGAAATCGTTGTCCCCCCGCTCCAAATGCAATCGGGCTTCAAAGACATGGAAATAAATCGAGTCGATGCTGATCTTCCGGACGATCTCCCGGAATTCGGCCAGGGACCAGGCTTCATAGGGGGTCGGCAGGATGAACGTCCGGCACGACATGAAATGGAATTCCTCGCCGGGCTGGCAATCGCAGACCGGCCCGCGCCGACCGGCAAGGGCTTGGTTCAAGATATCGAGGAAAGCCGACCGTAGACTCCCGAGGCTGCGGAACCTCACGATATCGACGCTGGCCAACCGCTCTCCCAGGGCATCATGTCCCAAGGCGTTCGTCACCCAGAAAGCGAAATCGTTCGGGGGTTCGGGAGACAGATAATGATGTTGCTGGAGGAAGCGGTGGGTATGGTAGTAAACCGAGCTTCCCGGGACCTCCCTTAAGCCCGCGGCCAACTCTGGGACGTTTCTCGCTTGCCGCCCCAGGAGCTCAACGAGGTTCAATCGGGTCATGAAATGCAAGTTTTTGGCCATGGGGTTCACATCAGCTTTTTCATCTCATTGATGATCTTGCCCGCCCAACGGTAGACGTTGTTCTCCTTCACGGAGCTTCTCATCCGTCTCATCCGATCGGCTTGCTCCCCCGGCGACATCTCGATCGCTTCCTTGATGGCGTCGGCAAACTGATCCGTGGCCATCGGATTGACCAGGAGCGCCTGCTCCAGCTCGCGGGAAGAGCCGGTGAATTTGCTGAGGATGAGCACGCCTTTTTCGTCGATCCGGGAAGCCACGAATTCCTTGGCCACGAGGTTCATTCCGTCATGGATGGAGCTGACGATGCAGAAGTCGGCCGCCCGGTAATACAGCAGGAGATCGTCCAGCCCGAGGTGTTTCTTGTGGAGAAGGATGGGTTGCCAGTCTTTCCGCTTCCATTTCTCGTTGATGTCCAACATCCGGCCGTAGATTTCGTCGTTATAGGTCCGGTATTTGGGAATGTGGATTCGGGAAAGCGGACCGAGTTGCAGGAAAACGAACTTCCCGATATACGCAGGATATTTTTCGAGGAATCGGTCGATGGCGTTGAAGCGCTCCACGATCCCCTTCGTATAATCCATCCGGTCGATCCCGATGCCGAGAAAGCGGTTGCGCAGGCGAAAATCCGATCTCAGGGAGGAGATCCGACAATCGAGGTCCTCGTTCCTGGCCTTGGTCTCGACCATTTCGTAGTCGATGCTGATCGGGAACGGCCGGACCAGCGTCTCCCGGCCTTTTTTGAAGACCGACAAACGTTCCCGGTCGACCCGGACTTCCAGAAAGCGGTCGACCGAATCCAGAAAATTCATGCCGTGGTACCGCACGTGAAACCCGAGGATATCGTTGCCGAGGAGACCCCAGAGGATCTCTTCCGCCTGCGGGCAGACACGGAAGGCCTCGGGATTGGGCCAGGGGATGTGCCAGAACTGGGCGACGACGATGTCGGGACGCCGGTCTTTGAGCATCTTGGGCAGGAGGGCGAAATGATAGTCCTGGATGAAGACGAAGCCCGGGTCATCGCCCATCTCCTCGATGACGGCCTCGGCGAATTTCTCGTTGACGCGCTTGTAGGCATCCCAGTCGCCCGTCCGGAACGCGGGACGGACGTGAACGATATGGCAGAGGGGCCAAAGGCCCTCATTGGAATACCCGTAATAGAACTTGTCCTCCTCCTCCTTCGTCAGCCAGACGCGCCGGAGCGTGTAGCTCGGCTCTTCCGGAGGAACCTGAACCCGATCATGGTCGTCGACCATTTCCCGGTCGGCTTCTCCGGATCCATGGGCGAGCCACGTGCCGCCGCAAGCCCTCATGACCGGATCCAAAGCCACGGTCATCCCGCTGGCCGGGGTCATGCACAAGACTCCATTATTGCCATAGGTGTGGATATAGGGTTCGCGGTTCGAAACGACCAGGAACTTATGCGTTCCGATCTTTTCCCTGACGACGTCCTTGAGGTTCTCTTTCGTCCAGGTCATGGTAGTATCTCCTTCTCCGAAGAAGGTCTCGGGCGTAAAAGCAAAGAGAATTACGCGACAAAATCCGCGTTCAGAACGCCCGCCTTCGGGCATGGCAAAATCCATGCCCTCGGCCGATATGGATGGCGGCCCGACCATCCCAAACGCATTTGCCTGCGCGGCAGAGGCGCCACGCACCCGTATCGAATCTATTGTCAGGGAAAGATATTGTCAATATATATATCCGAAATGACGCGGACATCTTGAGGAATGTTCGCCCGGAGCGGCGTCATGAGCCACCCAAAGCTCGGTTCCCGATAGGGCCCGGGCGATGGCGCCGTGGAAAGGCCGAGCTCGAGGAAATTCAGGAATCGATCCGAAATTGACTCCGTGAAAGACACCGTGTAGGATGTGGCCCACGATGCTATCGCCGATCCGTTCGACGCCGGCCGCCGCTTTAGCTGTATATTTCCTTGCGGGGACTGCTTTTTCGAGCGCCCTGCCCCAGTCGTCTTCCGCCGTCTCAAGGCCGGCCCTCGAGGCGTTCCTCGACCGGGCGGCCGAGCGGTTCAAGACCCTGGCCGAGCTGAAGAACTGGACGGCCAAGGTGGTTTCCGTCCGGACCGAGATGGACCGGAATTGGGCGCCCGAGACGGTGACGAAGGTGACCAAGGCGGTCGTCTTCACCGACGGCGTCCGGGACGAGACGGTCCTCGAGGCGGTCGAGACCAAGGACGGCCGGATCCGCGATATCACCCGCGAGGTCGTCGAGGAAAACCGGAAGAACCTGGAGCAGGAGCGGAAGAGGCGGGCGGAAGCGACGGCCCGGCCGCCGTCCGGCCGTCGCCGGAGCGGCGGCATGGATCTCGACGAGATCATCCCTTTCTCGGCCAAGAAGAGGCCGGAATACGTCTTCACCCGGATCGAGGCGGCCTCGGGGGACGGCGGGCCCGCCCTGGTCCTGGATTTCGCCCCCAAAGTGAAGGACGATGAGCACTGGGCAGGCCGGCTGTGGTTCGATCCCGAGACAACCGATCTCCGCCGGGCCGAGATCCGCTTCGCCGAGACCCCCGCCTTCGTCAAGGAGATGGAGATCGGGCTGTCCTTCATCACCCTGCCGTCGGGACCCATGGCCATCAAGTCGATCCGGGTCCGCGTCAACGCCGGGTTCTTCCTCAAGCGCGTCCGCCAGGTCCTCGAGGAGGAATATTCCGAGCACGCCGTCCGCGATTGACGATGATAACAGGGGACCTATCGTCTTGGGTTCCAAGGGGATTCATCCCCTTGGTCGCAGGGCGGGGTTCATGCCCCGCCCGAGAAAGGGGGTAGGGCTGCCGGGCTTCCTGGCGCCCGTTGGAGGGGAACGCTCAGCGTTCCCCCCAAGTTGACTTACCTCGCGCGCGAAGTTAGACTGGCCCTTCCCATCGAGGCGCGAACCATGAACAAAGAGAAGGTCGGAAGCTTCTACGATATCGTCTGGACGGAGTACCTCCCCGACTACGAGGAGTCCGAAAAGCACTGGTCCATGTTCTTCTCGCCCGAGGAGGTCCGGGGGAAGGCCGTCCTCGACGCGGGCTGCGGGACAGGCATTTTCAGCATCATCTTCGCCCGCAACGGCGCCGGCCGCGTCGTCGGGATCGACATCAGCCCGGGCAGCCTCGAGACCGCCCGGGGGCTCAAGGACAAGTTCAATCTCGGGAACGCCGAGTTCGAGCGCCAGGACATGCTCAAGCTGCCCTACCCCGACGCCTCCTTCGACATCGTCTGGGCCTGGGGGACGGTCCACCACACGACCGATCCGCTCGGGGCGATCACCGAGCTCATCCGCGTCCTCAAGCCGGGCGGCGCCCTCTTCCTGGCGATCTACAAGAAGACGAACGTCACCTGGATCCACGAAGCCATCCGGAAGACGCTGATCAAGACGCCCCGCCGGACCTGGAACGGCCTGGCCAAGGTCATGGCCTTCTTCGGCACTCCCATCGTCTTCTTCTTCAAGCGGCGCGAGAAATCCCGGAAAGGCGAGAGCCTCTCCGAGCTCATCCTGGACTGGTATTTCGTCCCCATCCGCCACTATTACACCCCCGAGGAGATCCGCGCGTTCCTCGAGGGCAAGGGATTCGCGATCGAAAAATACCTGGCCCACTCCGGCCGGTTCAACAGCTCGTCGAATTTTATCTACAAGTCCCGGAAGCCTTAATTTCGGGATTGCTCCACGCTCACGGGAACCTCTACGGTTCCCCCCGAAACGGGGTCCCCTTCCCAATGTTCGCTTATGGGCGATCCCTTCGTTCCTTTCCCGAAGCGCCCTCGATTCCCCCCATGTTAGTTGGGGGGCAGGGGGGAGAAGACCAATAAGGAAATTCGTGGGCGTTTCGGGCTGCTCTCCGAATTGCCCCGCGCGTCGAGACGTCATCAAGATTTTGATCGATATTTCTCTACCTATCCTTCTTTTCCCAAGACTCGGGAAGGACTTTCGGTAGGCGTCTCTCCGGCAGGAACGTTGGGCGAAATCCGAAAAACGTAGCCGGCGGAGGGATCGCCCATAAATCGGGACGCTTCCAAGACTCATCAAATTGATCTACCCCACCTTCCGCCCCTAGGACTCGGGGCGGACTACAGGTAAGCGTCCCTCGACTGTGGAACGGAGGTGGGTCCCCGCCGACGTATAGGAGAGACGCCTACCGGCAGTCCTTCCCGAGTAGGAGGGAAGGCAGGATAGGTAGATAGAATTGGAATAAAGTTTTCAAGGCGTCTCGATTCCCGTGAGCGTTGGGCGATCCCGGAGCTGTCAGGCGAGGTTGCGGCGGTCGCGGATCCGGAGCGTCCGGCCCCCCACGGCGTAGGAATAGTCCGGAAGCGGCGCGGCCACCACGACTCCCGCCCCCACCACGCTGCCGCGGCCGACGGCGACGCCGTCCAGGACGATGACCCCCGCCCCGAGCCAGACGTCCTCGCCGATCTCGATCCCGCCCTTCGCCAGCGACGGCTGGGACATGATCGGCGTCGAGGTGTCGGTGATCGGATGATTCCCCCCGGCGACGAGATAGCACTCGCCGGCCAGAAAGCAATATTTTCCCAGGCGGATCTTCGTTTCGGACAGGAGGCTGCAGTTGGCCGAGATGTTGCAGGAATCGCCGATCTCGATCGATCCTTCCTTGCAGCTCAACGCGGCGTTCCGGCCGATGAAAGCGTTTGCCCCGATCTTGATGCCCTCGTTCGCCTCGCCCTTGGCGTCGAGGACGGCGAGGTCGTCGATGAACGTGTTGTCGCCGATCTCGATCTTGTGGGGATGACGGAGGGTGATGTTGCGGCCGAAGACGACGCCCCGTCCTACCTTTTTCATGATCCGGCGATAGAAGAATTTCCTTAGCCAAAAGCCGAACGCGCCCGGCACGGGCGTGACGAACATCTGGACGAATTCGTACTTGAGGAAGGCCCAGAGGCCTCGCTTCCCGACGAAGAGCGAGGCGTACTTCGCCGAAAGCGGCCGCTTCGCGTCGAGGAGCTCTTTCTGGGTGCTGCCGGGGAATCCTTCAGCCATCGTCCGCCATTATAGCAGAATTGAGTCTCCCGCCTCACAAGTCATTAGAGCCAGCCGTTCGTCCGGTACCACTCCACCGTCGCGGCGATGCCTGTCCGGAAATCGAAGGCCGGAGCGTAGCCGAGCTCGTGGACCGCCTTGGCGATGTCGAGCGGCTTGGAATCGACGAAGAAGGCCAGGCGCGAAGGATTGAGCGGGGCTTCTTTCTTGAACGGCCTGTACAGCGCGGCCGCGAGCCACGCCGCCGCCCGCGCCGGGGCGAGCGGAAGGGTGGTCTCCGGGATCGTCACTCCGGCCGCGGCGGCGATCGCCTCGGCCATCGCCTTGACCGTGAGGACTTCCTTTCCCGTCAGGTTGTAGATCTCGCCGGGCCGGCCTTTGGCCGCGCAGAGCAGCGTCCCGGAAACAAGGTCGCCGACATGGACGGGCGTCTGGCGGATCTTCCCGCTCCCGACCAGAATGAAGCGCCGCCGGGCGATCGTCCGGATAAGCTTGAACGTCCGGCGGTCGCCGGGGCCGTAGACCCAGCCCGGCCGGATGATGACCACGTCCTGCCCGGCCCGGGCGGCGGCGAGGGCGAGCTCTTCTCCGGCGAGCTTCGTCCGGCCGTAAACGTCGCGGGGGCCGGGCGGCCGGGTCTCCGGCGCGGGAAATCCGCCCCGGACATGTCCAAGGACCCCAGCCGAGCTGAAATGGACGACCCGCTTCACCCCGGATTCCCGGGCCGCGGCGAGCACGGCTTCCGTTCCGCCGGCGTTGACGGCCTGGAACTCCTCGGCCCCGAGCAGGCTCGATCCGAGGGCCGAGGCAAGGTGGAAGACGATCTCGACCTCGCGCATGGCCTCGCGCAGGAGGACCCGATCTTGAAGGTCGCCGCGGATCACTTCGACCTTGGCTTCGAGCTCCGGCGGGAGGGCGCTTCGGTGGACGAGGGCGCGGACACGGGCGCCGTCGGCAACCAGGCGGGAGACCAGATGCTTCCCGACGAATCCCGCCGCGCCGGTCACGAACGTCCGCATGGGCCTCTCTTCCGCCCGGGCGTCAACCGATCGTCCGGGCCAGGGCTTCGTTCATCTTCTCCAAGTATTTCGGATAGACGTATTCCGCGTCGGCCATCCGTTTGGCCGTCCGGCCGCGCTCCCGCGCCTCGTCCGATTCCAGGGCGAAGGTCAAACCGGCGGCGAAGCCCTCCGGATCGGGCGGGGCCAGGACGGCGATCTTCTCGTCCACGACCTGGGTGTGCGTCCAGAGGCTCGTGGCGACGAGCGGTTTTCCCGACTTGAGGAAAGAATAGATCTTGAGGGGCGTGTTCGTCCCCGAAACGCGCGGCGAGACGAGCACGTCCGCCAGCGCGATGTAGAGCGGAACGTCTTTCGGCGGGACCTTCTCCACGAAGACGATCCGGCCGGCCGCGCCGAGGGCCGCGGCCTGGGCCCGAGCCTCGTCGTGCTCGGCTTCGATCCCGCCGACGATGAGCAGGACGGACGGCGATTTCACCCGGGCGAAGGCCTCGATGAGGAGCGGGATCCCCTGGTAGGGCTCGAAGTTCCCGGCGTAGAGGATGATCTTCTTCCCCTCCGGAGAGATCGCCGCCCGTTTCGCCGCGATCTCGGCTGGGGAGGCGGGATTCGCCTCGAAATCGTTGAAATCGATGAAGTTTTCGAGGAAAACGGCCTTCGTCCCGACGCCTAGCCCGGTGACATAATCGAGGAGGTCGCGGCAGATGACGATGACGGCTTTGGATCTCTTCAGGACGAATTTCTCCAGCCCGCAAAAGAGGCGCTTGAGCACTTTCGACTTGGAGAAATGGAAGTTTTCGAGCTGCTGGGGCAGGCTCGAATGCATGTCGTAGAGATGGGGGACGCGGAAGAGCTTTCCGAGGAAGGCTCCGGCCCAGGCCGCCTCCTCGTGGGAGAAGATGAGGTCCGGGCGGTCCTTGATCATCCGCCGCAGGGCCGTGAAGGAGAGGAGGATGTCCAGGGGAGCCTTGATGAGCGATGGGCCGATCTTGATCTTGCGGACGCCAAGGAGGTTCGCGCTGCGGCGGATGACGAGACCCGGGAAAGAGACGTCCTGCCCGATCGGGTACGTGACGAGGGTCACGGCATGGCCGAGGTCGGACAGGGCTTTGAGCCTGAAATAGACGCTGATGGGCGTGCCCCGCGGCTGGAAGAACGGCTCCGGGGCGAGCATCAGGATTTTCATGCCGGAGCCCTCAGGCGGAGAGGTCCCGGGGGTCGCCGTCGGCGTCGAGAACGTCCCGGACGACGTAGATGTGCTTTTCGACGGCCTCGTGGTAGGTCCGGACCATGATCTCGCCGAGCAGGCCCATGGTGATGAACTGGAAGCCGATGACGATGAGGATGACGGCGAGGAGAAGGAGCGGCCGGTTCCCGATGCCGACCTTGAGGACGAGGCGCTGGTAGGACAGGGCCAGGCCGATGATCCCGCCGATGATCCCGGCGATCAGCCCGAACAGCCCGAAGATCTGGAGCGGCCGGGTCGAATAGGAGAGGAGGAACTTGACCGTGAGGAGATCGAGGAAAACCCGGACCGATTTCGACAGGTTGTATTTCGACTTGCCGTGGACGCGCGGCCGGTGGTTGACCGGGATCTCGGTGATGGACGTGCCCATGGTGCTGGCGATCGCCGGGATGAAGCGGTGCATCTCGCCGTAAAGATGGATGCGTTTGACGATATCGGCGCGGAAGGCCTTGAGCGTGCAGCCGTAGTCGTGGAGCTTGACCCCCGTCACGCGGGATATGATCCAGTTGGCCATCTTGGACGGGAGCTTTTTGGAGACGAGCTTGTCCTTCCTTTTGAGGCGCCAGCCGCTGACGATGTCATACCCCTCGTCCATCTTGGCCAGGAGGAGGGCGGCGTCAGCGGGGTCGTTCTGCAGGTCGGCGTCGAGGGTGACGATGATCTCGCCGCGGGCCCGGTCGAAGCCGGCCGACAGGGCCGCCGTCTGGCCGAAGTTCTTGCGCAGGCGGATGACCTTGACCCGGGGATCGGCGGCCTGAATGCGGCTCAGGGCGGGATAGGAGCCGTCCTTGCTCCCGTCGTCGATGAAGATCATTTCGTAGCTCCGGTCGAGCTTGTCGCCGGCCGCCGCGAGCTCCCGGTAGAGGTCGGGGATGTTCTCCTCTTCATTGAAGACCGGGATGACGAAGGAAACGTCGAAAACACGGGTCGGGATCATCGCCGCCAATATATCACACTTGCTTTTTTCGCACCAAATGCACCGCTCAAGGAGGCCGATCGGGGACGGATTCGCTCCTATCGCCTGGAAGCCCGCTTCCGCTCACCCCGCTTTTCTCGGCTCCTCGGAACTCGCTTCCCGGCCTTGATTCAACGGACGACCGCCGGGAAGCTCAGACATCCTCGTCGCCCGGCTTCTTCCGAGCCGGGTTCCCTCGAAAAGCGTGATTCGCGGGCGACGGCGATATCTTCGCTCACCGTCCCCGATCGGCCTTCGGGCGCGTGGGCCTGACGTTCGGACGACTTGGCCGATGAGCTGGATGGGGTCCCCTGGGTCGGGGGTGAGATGCAGCGAATCGGCCGAGTCGGTCCGCGGCCGGCGCCGTGATTTTTACATCCGTCCGCCCACGGCAAGATTTGCGCATATCCGCTGAAAATATTCCGACGTTCGCGTCTTCTTTTCGTGATTCTGAAAAACGTAGCTGGCGGAGGGATCGCCCATAAGCGAACATCAGGAAGGGGGGTCCCCGCAGATTAAGCGGGGGGGAACCCGCGGGGGGTTCCAACTGTGAGCGTTGGGCGATTCCGGAGCGCGCCATTGGATTTCAACCGCGAATCCGGTATGATTTTCGCGGCCGTCGTATGCGCGAAATCATCATCATCCCCGCCTTCAACGAGGAAAAGAACATCGGCGGCGTTCTGTCCGCAATCGCGGCCGAGGCCCCGGGTTTCGACGTCGTCGTTGTGAACGACGGTTCGACCGACGGCACGTCGGCCGTCGCCCGTTCGTTCCCCGGCGTCCGGGTCATCGATCTCCCCGAAAATATCGGGATCGGCGGGGCGGTCCAGACGGGGTTCCTCTACGCCCGGGCGCACGGTCACCAACTGGCCGTCCAGGTGGACGGCGACGGCCAGCACAAGCCTTCGGAAGTCGCCAAGATCGCCTTTCCCGTCCGCTCCGGCGAGGCGGATGCCGTCATCGGGTCGCGCTTCCTCGATCGATCGCGCTTTCCCGGAAGTCCGTTCCGGAGGGCCGGGGTCGCCGTCTTTCAACTCGTCAACCGGGCCCTCCTGGGGGAGCGGATCACCGACAGCACTTCGGGATTCCGGGCCTACAACCGCCGGGCGATCGAGGTCCTGGCCGAGTCCTACCCCGACGATTACCCCGAGCCCGAGGCGATCTACATCCTCCGCCGGAAGGGCCTGCGCGTCCGGGAGGTCCCGGTCGAGATGAAGACGCGGGCCGGGGGCAGGTCCTCGATCACCCTCGGCCGGTCGCTCTACTACATGCTCAAGGTCAACCTGGCCATTCTGGTCCTGACCTTGCGAAAAGACACGTAAGGAGGCCTCTCATGGAGGACGTCCAGACGATCCGGATCCAGATCCTGGCCATCATCGGCAGCGCCCTGCTCATCGCCTTCATCTTCGAGCTGATCCGGCGGAAGCGTCTGCGCGAGGAGTTCTCCATCCTCTGGCTGGCGATGGGCGGCGTCTTCCTCGTCCTTTCGATCTTTCGCGGCCTTCTCGACAGGTTCTCTTACGCCATCGGGATCGCCTATCCGCCCGCGGCCCTCTTCCTCATCCTGATCATCGGCTTGATGTTCATCCTGATCCATTTCTCGGTCGCCATCTCCGAGCTCAAGGAGACCCAGAAGAAGCTCGTCCAGGAGGTCGGGCTCCTCAAGGCGGAGCGGGAATCCGGACCGGGAGCTCCATGAGCTGGATTCCCTTCGACGATTCCCTCGCCCCCGCCTGGGACGCCTTCGTCGCGGCGACCCCGGGCGGCCGGGCCGTGCATTTCTCCGGGTTCAAATCCGCCGTCGAGGACGTCTATCGCCTCGAGCCGTTCTATCGCGCCTGGCGCGGCGATTCGGGAAAAGTCCGGGCGGTCTTCCCCGGCTTCTTCCATCCGAGCCGGATCTACGGCCGGAAGATCGTCTCCCAGCCTTTTTCGGAATACGGCGGGATCCTCCTCGCCCCCGACCTCGATGCGGCCGAACGGGAGGCGATCCTCGACGGGTTCCGGGCCCTGGCCCTCGAAACGCTCGCGGAGCGGCATTTCGACCATCTCGAAATGCGCTTCCCCATGAGCCTGCCGCCCGGCGACGCCCGCTTCCGCGCCCTGCCGCTCTTCAAAACAGCGGTTAAAAAGATCGAAGACCGCGACGCCATGTGGAGATCGCTCGCGGCCAAGGACCGTAACGTGATCCGGCGGGCCCAGGAAAACGGCCTGAGCTTCGCCGAGAAAACGGACGAGGGGACGATCCGCTCGTCGTTCTATCCGCTTTACGAGCGGACGATGAAGCGGCTCGGCTCGCCGCCCCATCCGCTCGCTTATTTTCTCCATCTCGCCCGTTCTCTGCCGGACTCGATGAAGCTTTTCGTCGTCTCGCGGGAGGACCGGCCCGTCGCTGCGCTTGTGGCCTGGGCGGCCGGCCGGACGATCCACGTCACGGACATGGTCTCGGACGCATCCGCCTTTTCCCTGCGCCCCAACGACTTCGCCGTATGGCAGTTCCTGGGCTGGGCGAGCGACCGCGGCTTCGCCGAGTTCGATTTCGGACCGGTCCGTTACCGGGGCCAGGAGATCTTCAAGATGAAGTGGCGGATGGAGCTCCGCGACTATTCCTACCGCTATCTGTCGGCGGCGTCCGGAGCGCCCCGGAATCCCGTCGCCGGCTCGGGCGGAATCATGGCCGCGGCGCCGAAGATCTGGCGCGCGCTGATGCCTCTCCGCTGCGCCCGGGCGATGGGGCGCCGCCTCCGCCGGGAGATCGGGCTGTGACGGACGCGCCGGGGAAATCGGTCTGGGACGGCCATTTCGACGAGGCCTCCCGGACGCTCGGCGACACCGAAGCCGCCAACAGCTATCTTTCGGTCCGCAATTTCCTCCAGGTCCGGGCCGCCGTCCTCGATCTCGTCGGAGACGTCCGGGGTCAGAGCGTCCTCGATGTCGGATGCGGGACGGGCCACCTGACTCGGTCTCTCGCCGGAGTGAATTTTGCGGTCGGGATCGATCTCTCCGCCGGAATGCTCCGCTTCGCCGCGGCGAAGGGGCTCGCTCCCGTCCGGGGTTCGGGACTGGGCCTTCCCTTCAAGGACGGGACGTTCGACATCGTCCTGGCCAACAGCGTCATCCAGCTCATCCCGAACGGGGAAGCGTTCATGGCCGAGCTCGTCCGGGTAGCCAAAAAGGGCGGCCGGATCATCGTCACGACCATCAATGCCCGGAACGTGGCCATCGCCGTTCTCCGTGTCGTCGAACGGAAAAAATACCGGCACTTCCGCCTCTATCCTTATGGCGAGCTGGCGGAATTGGCTGCCGCTGCGGGGGCGGACGCCCGGCGGGCCGTCCTTGTCTTTTTCCCTCTCGGCCGAAGGAAACGCGTCCCCGCGGACCGGGGGCCCGGGTTCCTCGCCGGCCGGCTGGCGACCTCTCTCATCGTCGAGGCGGTGAAGCGATGAGCGGGGGCGCGGGCCGGCTTCGCCGGCATCGGGCCGGCCTTCTCCTGGCCGTGATCTTTCTCGTCGGGCTCGCCCTCCGGATCTGGGGCCTCGCCGCGCCCTGGCAGCGGATCGACGATCCGCCTTATGCGAAGCAGATCTATGCCGTTTTCCAGGGCTTCACCAGCCCCGATCCGCAGCTTTTCTATCCCATGTCTTTCGCCTACCTCGGCGGCTTTCTTCTCAAAGCCATCGCCTGGGTCGCGCCCGCGCTGGGGCTCTATCACGGGCCGCGTCCCATGGACTTCACTTTGGACCAGGTCCTCCTCATCTCCCGGCTTCTGTCGGCGTTCATGGGAGCGCTGACCATTCTGGTCGTTTACAGGATCGGCAAGCGACTTTTTTCGGACGTCCTGGGATTGTCGGCCGCGGCTTTCTTCAGCCTGTCCTTCGTCCATATCCTCACCAGCCGCCAGATCGTCCTCGACGTCCCGATGACGCTCTTTTATGCCCTGGCGATCTATTTCTGCGTCCGCATCTATCAGTCGGGGCGATGGGGCGCGTATCTCGCCGCCGGTTTCTTCGCCGGCATCGCCACGGCCACGAAGTACAACGCGGTCTTCGTCGTCCTGTCGATCCTGGCCGCCCACATCGCGGTGAAGCGACGGGCGACGAAGAACGTCGTCCGGATCCTTTTCGACCCGAAGCTCCTCGCCGCCGCCGGGGTCAGCCTGCTCGGCTTCGTCGCCGGGCATCCGTACGCTTTTCTGTGGGCCCGCTCGTTCGTTCAATCGACCCGGACGCTGGCCAAGCTCGTCCATGACACAGAGTGGTACCTCGTCCTGATCAAGCCGGCCACCCTGCTCGGCAAGATCGCCGAGTCGAAATACGTCAAGGGCGTCGGAAACGTCATTTCGGCCGAAGGATGGGTCCTCGCCGGGCTCGCCATCATCGGCCTCGCCTGGATCTTCCGGAGGCGCCGGAAGGGGGCCGGGTTCATCGCCTTGTCCGGGCTGATTTATTTCCTCGGGACCCTCGGATTCGTCGGCTTCTCCCGGCTCCGCGATCTTTCGACGCTGGCCGTCTTCACGTCCTTTTTCGCCGCGTTCGGTCTGGCCGGGCTCGGCGAAGCGCTCCGTTCGACGCGGACGAAGCGGACGGTCTTCGCTTTTTTGGCCGCGTCGGTGTTTCTGGCTCTCGGTTTGCGGACCTTCGGCCGCGTCTTCATTCTCGCGGGCGACGATACGACCGCGATCGCCGAACGCTGGGTCCGGCGCAACCTCCCGCCGGGGAGCGTCATCGGTCGCGAATGGTTCACCCCCGAGCTCGCGCCGCCGACGCCGGGGTTCGAGGTCGCCACCCGGCCGTATCTCATCTACGAGGATTTTCCCGCCTTCGACAGGCTCGATTACGTCATGGCCGGAAGCGCGAGCTACGGCTTTTTCTATCAGTATGCCCCCTACTATCCCAAGCAGGTCGCGGTCTATGAGAGTCTCGAGACCGGACACGAGAAGCTCAAGGATGTCTTCGGCCGAGCCATCGAATTCAAGAACCCCGAGGTCAAGATCTACGCGGGGAAGATCTCCCGGCGGACCGGCGCGCGCCTCTCTCTGCCGTCCATGCCCGCTCTGTCCGGGCCGGCAAAAGAAACCGAGGTCCTTGACGGCTCGATCTATGGGCAGGACACGGGCGATTTCATCCTCGCCGGCGGCGGGCGCGCCGAGCGCGATTTCGTCAGCCGCGCCCCGATCGGAGAAATCGCCGTGTACATCCGCGGCGCGGAGCGCGGCGGAGAGATCGCCATCGGAAGCGGGCTCAAGCGAAGGATCGCCGCGGTCGAACCGGGAAAAGACGGGATCGTCCGTATCCGGCCCGCGCGAGCGTTCCCTTTCTTCAAATACCGCTATCGGATCACTCTCCGGGCCTCCGAATCCCTCGGGTCCTGCCGAGTGACGGTCCGCGCCGGAAACGAGGCGATCGCCCTCGAGGATTTCCGGGCTGGAGATTATGCCCGGGCGGCGTCGGAGCTCGAGCGCGTCTGGCGCGCGGCCGCTCCGGGACGCGCCGGGGCCGAGATCCCGCTCTACCTTGCCGCCTGCTCCCGCGCTCTCGGACGGCCGGACGAAGCGCCGCGATGGCGGGAAGCGTTCCGTTCGCTGCCCGAAAGCGCGGCTCTCGCGGAGCTCTATCGGACGAGCGAAAGCGCCGTGGACTGGACCCGCCGCTTCGAGCGCATCACCGGCATCGACAGCGCCCTCTACCTCGGGACCAAGACCCTCCGGCTCGACGCCGCGGCCTCGAACGCTCCGCTTCGGCTGCCGGCCCAGGCGTACACGGCCGAATTGCGGTTCGCCGATCCCGGGGATGCAGTCGGCGCGGTTGGGACGGCGACGCTCGTTTTCCGCAGCGGGGGCGCGGAGCGGACGGAATCGTTTCCCCTCACGCTGGCCCCCTCGGGAGCGGACAAAATCGCGTCCGCCCGGTTCGGTTTTCGGATCGCCCCCGGGGCCGAAACGGTCATGCTCAAGCTCGAGATCAGCCGCCCCGGATTGACGCTCGAAGGGTTGTGGCTCCAACCCGACCTGCGCTCGTTTTTCACCGACAAGGGCGCCCTGTTCGGTCCGGACCTCGAACAGCCATGAACGTTGCGGCTCGTAGGGTCCGAAAGAACCGCCAGCGTAGGGATGGCCCTAAGGGCCGCCTTGTTATGTGGCCCGTGGGCCATCCCGAAGCGTCCTTTCCCTGCTTCGTTTGCGGCGGCAACCGTCAGAAGTCGTTCTTCTCGGCCGCGGGCGGCGAATTCTGGCGCTGCCGGGCTTGCGGTGTCGTCCGCATGCACCCGCTTCCCCAACCGGCCGGACCAGGCGAAGATTACCAGGGCTTCGATCTCACGACCTACCGGAAATTCATGGAGAAATTCCGTATTCCGCAGTATGAGCGCGACATCGCTTCGATGCGCCGCTGCGGCGCGTCCGGCCGCCTGCTCGACATCGGCTGCGGGATGGGGGAATTCCTCGACGTCGCGGCCCGGCACGGTTTCAGCGTCACCGGGATCGAGCCGTCGCCGACGGCGTCCGAGATCGCCGCGCGGCGCCATATCGTCCTCAGGGGAGAATTCCTGGACCTCGATTTGGGCGATCGACGCTTTGATACGGTGACCCTCTGGTCCGTCCTCGAGCATGTCCATTCCCCGGCCGACGTCCTGACTCGGATCGGCGCCCTCACCGAGCGGGGCGGCGTCCTGGCCCTCCGCGTCCCGGACGTCCGGGGGATCCTTCCCGGTCTGGCGCGGGCCATTCACAAGGTGACGTTCGGCCGCGTTTCGGACCCGTTGAGGGTCCTGTATCAGCTCGACTGGCACTACAAGCACTTCACCGGCTTCGACCGCCGGACCCTGGCCCGGGCCGTCGAAAATGCGGGCTTCACGGTCCTTTCCTTCCGCCGGGAGAACAGCTTCACCTGGTCCAGCCTCGGTTTGAGGATGGATTATATCCCCCTCGGACGCGGGATCGCGGGGGTGATCATCAAGGCCGGATTGGGGTTCGTAGGACTAGCCGCCAGGCTTATAGGGCGCGAGGACGAGCTCGTTTGCATCGCCCGTAAATAATGACAGGACAATGGGTTGCGAGGGTGTTTGACAGAGCCGGGGGCGCGCTGGTAGACTAATCATTCACCATGGTTGAAAATCTCTGGACCCGCTGCAATAACTGCCAGAGGATCCTCTACAAGCAGGACATCCTCGACAACCTTTCCGTCTGCCCGAGCTGCGGCTTCCACTTCCGCCTCTCGGCGGCCGAGCGGCTCTTCCAGATCTTCGACGACGGCAAGTTCGACATCATCGATCACCAGATCAAGCCCGTCGATCCCCTGCATTTCGTGGACAGCCAGAGCTACGCCCGCCGGATCGTCGACCAGCAGAAGAAGACGTCGCTCCCGGATGCCGTCGTCAACGGGATCGGAACGCTCGGCGGGATCAGGGTCGTCATCTGCGCCATGGACTTCGGCTTCATGGGCGGGAGCATGGGCTCGGTCGTGGGCGAGAAGATCACCCGGGCGGCCGAGCGCGCCCTCGCGGAGCGGATCCCCCTTCTGATCGTGTCCTGTTCGGGCGGGGCCCGGATGCAGGAAGGGGCGCTGTCGCTGATGCAGCTGGCCAAGACAAGCTGCGCCCTGGCCCGGCTCGATGAAGCCGGCGTCCCCTATATTTCCGTCCTGGCCGATCCGACGACCGGAGGGACGACGGCGAGCTATGCCATGCTCGGCGACCTCAACATCGCCGAGCCGAACGCCCTGATCGGCTTCGCCGGCCCGCGCGTGATCGAGCAGACGATCAAGGAGAAGCTGCCCAAGGGCTTCCAACGCTCCGAGTTCCTCCTCAATCACGGCATGCTCGACGATGTCGTCCCGCGCAAGAACCTCCGCCCGACCCTCATCCGGGCGCTCCGCCTCCTCCTCAACCGCCCGCAATGACGGCGAGCGAGTGCCGCTCCTATCTCAAGCACCTGGAGCGGTTCGGGATCAAGCTCGGCCTCGATAACATCCGCGCTTTGCTCGCCGCGTTCCGGGATCCCCAGCGGTCGTATCCTTGCCTCCATGTCGCCGGGACGAACGGCAAAGGCTCCGTGTGCGCCATGATCGCCGAAGCTCTGGCCCGGAACAGCCTGAAGGTCGGCCTTTATACCTCGCCGCACCTCGTCCGGGTCGAAGAGCGGATCCGGGTGGGGACGAGAATCATCCCGCCCGCGGATTTCAGGCGGCTGGCCGGGGAGGTCAAGGAGCGGTCGGACAAGCTCCTGGGGGCCGGCTCGCTCGAGGCCCCGCCCACGTTTTTCGAGGTCCTGACCGCGATCGCGATGCTTTATTTCCGCGAGAAGAAGGTCGACATCGCCATCTTCGAGGTCGGGATGGGCGGCCGGTTCGACGCGACGAACGTCGTCACGCCGCTCGTCTCCATCATCACCAATATCGCCCTGGACCATCAGGAATATCTGGGGAAAACGATCGGCGCCATCGCCTTTGAAAAGGCCGGGATCATCAAGCCCGGTGTTCCGGTCGTAACGGGAGTGGAACGCGGGCCCGCGCTCAAGGTCATCCGGGAGCGGGCGGCCGAGGAGCGCGCCCCGCTCGTGAAGGCGTTTGGGGGAAGCGCCCGGCTCGAGAGCCGACGGGGCGGCCACGGATATCGATTCACTTATCGGTTCGGCGGTGACAGTTTTCGGTTCACGCCGAGCCTGCCCGGCGAACATCAGGGGAAGAACGCCGCCGTTGCGCTCGCGGCCCTCTCGGTCCTCAGCGGGAAGTGGCGGAGGCTCAGCGTGTCGCGGATCATCGAGGGAATCGAAAACGCCCGCTGGGAAGGGCGGCTCGAGCTTGTCGGGACGCGTCCGCGCCTCTATCTCGACGGCGCTCACAATGAAGCGGGCGCGGCGGTCCTGAAGTCGTTTCTCCGGAACGACCTGCGCCTCAAGCCGGTCTTGGTTTTCGTCATGATGAAGGACAAAGCCGTCCGGCGAGCCGCCCGGCTCCTGTTCCCGGAGGCGAAAAAGGTCATCCTGACGTCCATTCCGTATGCGCGGGCGGCGAAGCCCGAAGACATCCTCGCTTTGGCCAGGCCCTTCCGGAAAAAGATCCTCGTCGAGCCGTCGCTCGAGCGCGCGCTCGCCCTGGCCCGCCGCGAAGCGGGTCCGAATGGCGCAGTCCTCGTCGCCGGCTCGCTCTACCTCGTCGGCGCCGTCAAGAGAATAATTCGGTGACACCCAACCCAATCACTTAATTCGGGAAAATTTCTCTGCCGTTTGAATTAGGTGATTGAGTTGGGTGTCACCGAAATTGAAATTTTGGCCCGAAAATGCTACTTTAAGCAATCCCTGACGGGAGAGTAGCCCGAGCATCCATGCTTCAAATCGACCTGACGTTTCTCGTCACATTCGCCGTCGTCTGGATCCTCGTTTTCATCCTGACGCGCATCTTCTGGCGGCCGATGCTCAAGACGATCGACGACCGAAAGGCTCAGCTTCACGGCGACGAGGATTCGGCCCGGGCGAACACGGCCGAAGTCGAGGACGGCATCCGCCGGATCGACGCCTCGCTCAAGGCCGCCCGCATCGCCGCCGACCGGGCGCGCGAGGAGCTCGAGGTCGAAGCGCTCCAGGAAAAAGCCCGGCTTCTCTCCGATGTCGCGGCCTCCGCCAGGCTCCAGACCGATCGAGCCAAGGCCGAGCTCCAGGACGAGCTCACCCGCCTCCGGGCCGAGCTCGAGGGAAAGGCGGGCGATCTGGCGGTCCAAATCGAGGCGAGGCTTCTTAATAAGTGAGCGGGATGCTCGGCAAAGTCATCAACTTCGTCATTCTGTTCGGCGGGCTGGGATATTTCCTGGCCAAGCCGCTGAAGAATTTCCTGTCCAAACGGACGGCCGACATCCGCGCGTCCCTGGACGGGGCGCGGGCGGCCCGCGAAGACGCCGAGCGAAAGCTGGCCGAAACGCAGACCCGCATCGCCGCGCTCGAGGGGGAGACCGCGCGGATGAAAAGCGAGGCTGAAGCGGACGGCCGCCGGGCGCGCGAGGACATCCGCACTCTTGCCGAGAAGGAAGCGGAGCGCATCCGCGCGTTCTCCGCCCAGGAGGTCGATCTTCGCGTGAAGGCCGGCATCCAGGAGCTCAAGGAGCGGACGATCGAGCTGGCCGCCGAGCTCGCCGCCGCCCGGATGAACGCGAAAATCGGCGCGGCCGGCCATTCCGACCTCATCGACCGATCGATCGACGAGCTCGAGCACTTCCATGAGAAATCAGATCCTCGTTAACCGCTACACCGACGGCCTGGCCGGGGCGCTCCGGACCGAATCCGAATACGAAGCCGTCCGCCGCGATCTCGATGAATTCGGCGGCCTCCTGCGCGAGGGATCCGTGCTCGCCGCCGCCCTTTGCCGGCCGTTCCTGCCCTTGAGCCGCCGGGTCGAGATTGCCGAAGACGTCTTTGACCGGCTCGCTATCCAGGTCAAAACGCGCCGCTTCCTCCGCCTCCTCATGCAGCACGGACGCCTCGAGATCCTCCCGTCCGTCGCCCGGGACCTGCCCGCGGCCTGGGACGCGAAGATCGGGGTCGTCCCATTCGAAGTCCGCTCGGTCGTGCTCCTCAGCGCCGCGCAGAAAGCCAGGCTCGAAGCGGGCCTCCGGGCCCTGGAGCAGCGGCCGGTCACCTGTTCCTATGTCCTCGATCCCCAGATCATCGGGGGGCTGGCCGTGCGGAAGGGCAACATGATCTACGACGTCTCGCTTCGCGGGCAGCTCGATCGCTTGAAGAACGAAATCCGGGAAGGATGAAGCCATGGGCATCAAAGCCGACGAGATCAGCAAGATCATCCAGAGCCATATCGAGGGCTTCGATTCCGAAGTCGACATCCGCGAAGTCGGGACCGTCATCTCGGTCGGCGACGGCATCGCCCGCGTCTACGGCCTCGACGCCGTCATGTACAACGAGCTCCTCGAATTCCCCCACAACGTCATCGGGCTGGCCCTCAACCTCGAGGAGGACAGCGTGGGCGTCGTCCTCTTCGGAGAAGGCCATCTCATCAAGGAAGGCGACACCGTCAAGCGGACGCGGCGCATCATGGAGGTCCCCGCCGGCCCGGCCCTCGTCGGCCGCGTCGTCGATCCCCTCGGCAATCCCCTCGATGGGAAAGGCCCGATCAAGTGCGACGTCCGACAGGTCGTCGAGAGACTGGCGCCCGGCGTCGTGGACCGGCTCCCCGTCCGCGAGCCGCTCCAGACCGGGATCAAGGCCATCGACACGATGATCCCCATCGGCCGCGGCCAGCGCGAGCTCATCATCGGCGACCGCCAGTCCGGCAAATCGGCCATCGTCGTGGACACGATCCTGAACCAGAAGGGGACCGGGGTCATCTGCATCTACTGCGCCATCGGGCAGAAGAACTCGACCGTCGCCCAGTTCATCAAGACGCTTGAGGACAACGGGGCGATGGAATACAGCATCGTCGTCGCCGCCTCGGCCAGCGACTCATCGTCCCTCCAGTACCTCGCCCCGTACAGCGGCTGCGCCATGGGCGAGTATTTCCGCGACAGCGGACGGCATGCCCTGATCGTTTACGACGACCTGTCCAAGCACGCCGCCGCCTATCGCGAGATCTCTCTCCTTTTGCGCCGTCCGCCGGGCCGCGAGGCCTACCCGGGCGACGTCTTCTACCTCCATTCGCGGCTCCTCGAACGGGCGGCCAAGCTCAATGACCGGCTCGGCGGGGGGACGCTCACCGCCCTGCCCATCATCGAGACCCAGGCGGGAGACGTCTCGGGCTACATCCCGACCAACGTCATCTCGATCACCGACGGCCAGATCTACCTCGAGCCCGAGCTCTTCAACGCGGGCGTCCGGCCGGCCATCAACGTGGGCATTTCGGTCTCGCGCGTCGGGGGCCACGCCCAGATCAAGGCCATGAAGCAGGTCGCGGGCATGCTCCGCGGCGATCTCCAGCAGTACCGCGAGCTCCTGACCTTCGCCCAGTTCGGGACCGAGCTCGACAAGATCAGTCAGGCCCAGCTCGACCGCGGCGAGCGCCTGACCGAGGTCCTCAAGCAGGCCCAGTACCAGCCGCTCCCGGTCGAGAAGCAGGTCCTCATCATCTACGCCGGGAACCGCGGCTTTCTGGACGAGTTCAAGGTCAACCAGATCCGCGCCTACGAGAAAAAGCTCTACGAGCGCTTCGACAAGGATCACCCCGGCATCCTCGCCCGGATCCGGGAGAAGAAGCAGATCGACGCGGCCCTCGACGGGGATATCCAGGCCGCCCTGACCGCTTTTTCCGCCGATTTCAAGGCCGCCGCCCAGGAAGCCGCCTGATGCCGTCGCTCCTCGACCTTCGCCGCCGGATCCGCAGCGTCAAGAACACGCAGCAGATCACCAAGGCGATGAAGACCGTCTCGACGGCAAAATTCAAGAAAGCCCAGCGGAAAGTCATCGAGGGCCGGCCGCATTGGCACGAGGAGCCGGGCCTCCTGGCACGCATCTCCGCCTGGACAGGCCGGTCGGCCCATCCGCTCTTCGCCGTGCGGCCCGAACGGCGCGTCCATGTCGTGATCGTCACATCGGACAAAGGGCTGTGCGGAGCTTTTAACTCGATGCTTCTGGCCCGGGCGGCCGAGCTCATCGCCGAGAAATCCAAAACCGCCGAAGTCCGACTCTTCCTGATCGGGAAGAAAGCGGTCAATTACTTCAAGAGGCACCCGGCCCTGACCGAGCGGGCGATCCCGGACCGGACGGACAAGCTCACCCGGTCCGAGACCGACGCCCTCGCCCGCGAGCTCATCAAGAAATACGTATATCAGGAGACCGATGGCGTCTTTCTCGTTTACAACGAATTCAAGTCCATCCTGGCCCCGAAGCTCACGATCACGCGGCTCCTGCCGGTCCTCCCCGACCCCGCCGCTGAGCCGGCTCCTCCTCCCGACTGGGAGCCCGGAGTCCCGGCCATGCTCGCGACGCTCGTCCCCCGCTATATCGAGGAGCAGATCGCCCACAGCTTGGCCGAATCGCAGGCGGCGGAACAGGCGGCCCGGATGATGGCCATGGAAAACGCCTCGAAGAATGCCGAAGAGATCATCGGCGATCTCGTCCTGGTCATGAACAAGATCCGCCAGGCCGGCATCACCAAGGAGCTCCTCGAGATCATGACCGCCGTCGAGGCCCTGAACAAAGGCTGAGCCCATTGGAGAACCCATGACGAACTCCTCCCAAACCGAGCGCATCGGGACCGTCGTCCAGGTCATCGGACCGGTCGTCGACGTCCTGTTCAAGGGGATGACCCTTCCCGAGATCTACACCGCCATTCGGATCACGAGCGAGGGGTTCGACACGCCCTTTCCCGTGGACATCATCGTCGAGGTCGAACAGCACCTCGGCGAGGACACCGTCCGCACCGTGTCCATGCATCCGACCGACGGCCTGTCCCGCGGCATGAAGGCCTTCGACCTCGGCGGCCCGATCATGGTCCCCGTCGGCATCGAGACCCTCGGCCGGGTCATGAACGTCATCGGGGAGCCCGTGGACCGCATGGGGCCCATCGAAACCAAGATCAAGTACCCGATCCACCGCACCCCGCCCACGCTCGAGCAACAAAGCACGAACCTCGAGATGTTCGAGACCGGGATCAAGGTCATCGACCTCATCCAGCCCTTCCTCAAGGGAGGGAAGATCGGCCTGTTCGGCGGCGCCGGGGTCGGCAAGACAGTCATCATCCAGGAGCTCATCCACAACGTGGCCATGAAGCACGGCGGCTTCTCGGTGTTCGCCGGAGTCGGCGAGCGGACCCGCGAGGGCAACGACCTGTGGCTCGAGATGAAGGAATCCAAAGTCATCGACAAGGCCGCCCTGGTCTACGGGCAGATGACCGAGCCGCCGGGCGCCCGCCTCCGGGTCGGGCTGACGGCGCTCTCCGTGGCCGAGTATTTCCGCGACGAGATGAACCAGGACCTCCTCCTCTTCATCGACAACATCTTCCGCTTCACCCAGGCGGGGTCCGAAGTATCCGCCCTCCTCGGCCGGATGCCCTCGGCCGTCGGCTACCAGCCCAACCTGGCCACCGAGCTCGGCGAGCTCGAGGAGCGCATCACCTCGACGAAGAAGGGCTCGATCACGTCCGTCCAGGCCATCTACGTCCCCGCCGACGACTTCACCGATCCGGCCCCGGCCACGACGTTTTCCCATCTCGACGCCTCGACCCAGCTGAGCCGGGCCCTGACCGCGATGGGGATCTACCCGGCCGTCGACCCGCTCGCTTCGTTCTCGCGCATCCTCGACGCCAAGATCATCGGCGAGGAGCACTACCGCGTCGCCCGGAGGGTGAAGGAGATCCTGCAACGCTACAAGGACCTCCAGGACATCATCGCCATCCTCGGCATCGAGGAGCTGTCCGAGGAGGACAAGCTCGTCGTCGCCCGGGCCCGCAAGATCCAGCGCTTCCTCTCCCAGCCCTTCCACGTGGCCGAAGAGTACACCGGGCGGCCGGGCAAGTACGTCCCGATCGCCGACACGGTCCGCGGCTTCAAGGAGATCTGCGAAGGCAAGCACGACGACAAGCCCGAGCAGGCTTTCTACATGATGGGCGGCATCGAAGAGGTCATCCAGAAGGCCGAGGAGCTCAAGAGCCTGTGAGCCTGAATCCCGCGCCGGCCCTCCACCTCAAGGTCGTGACTCCGCGGCTCCTCCTTGTCGACCAGGAAGTCGACGAAGTCCAGGTTCCGACCATCGAGGGGCTGATCGGCGTCTGGCCGGGGCACCGCCCGCTCATGGTCGCGCTCGGCCGCGGGACGCTCTCCTATCGCCTGGGGGGAGAAGAGGAGAGCTTCGGCATCGCCGGGGGCACCGCCGAGATCCACCCCGACCACGTCCTGATCTTCACCCGGTCCGTCGAAGGCTGATTTATCCTCGAATCAGGACTCAATAAGCCCCTTCTCGCTTGGTCAAGACAGTGATCGTCTTGAGCAGAATGACGACATCCAGCCAGGGCGACCAATTCCGGACGTAGTATTCATCGAGGAGAAGTCGGTCCTCGAACGCCAGCCTGCTTCGGCCCCGGACCTGCCAGAGACCCGTGATTCCCGGCTTGACGCGGAAGATCATCGTGGCCGCGTCGCCGATGTCGTCGATCTCTCTCGGCATGTACGGCCGGGGTCCGACTAGGCTCATGTCGCTGCGGAGGACGTTGACGAGCTGGGGAAGCTCGTCGAGGCTCCACTTTCGGAGGACGCGGCCCACGCGCGTTACGCGAGGATCGCGACCCTTGATCTTATGGTAGGTTTCCCACTCGTCCCTGAGCTCGGGATGCCGGTCCAGCCATTTGTGGAGCCGGGCCTCGCCGTCCGTGAACATCGAACGGAACTTGAGGATCCTGAACTTCGCGCCGTTCCGGCCGAGCCGCCACTGCGAATAGATCAGCGGGCCTCGTGAATCGACGGCCAGGGCGGCGGAGATGAGGAGGAAAAGCGGAGAGGCGAGAGCGAGGAGGGGCAGGCCCACGGCCAGGTCGAGGCCGCGCTTCAGGAAAAGGTTCCACGGCTTGGAGAGGTTCCGCGGCACGGACAGGGCGATGACATCACCCAGGTTATCGATGTGGACCCCGGTCGTGAAGAGGTTCCCCACGGGCGGGACGATCTTGATGTTCTCGGCGAGCGGCTCGGCGTGCTTGGCCACCTCGGCGAGGCGGTGCTGGAGGCGATCGGACAGGGCGATGACGATGTCCCGGGTTCCCGTGCCCTTCATCAAGCCGTCCAGGTCCGAGATCGAGCCGAGGACGGGAAGGTTTCCCTCCAACCGTGCACCCACGTTCCCCCCTTCCTCGGAGACATAGCCCATGATCCGGTATCCGAGGCCGCGGTCCTTGAGAATCTCCCGGACAACCCGCTGGGCCGCCCGCCCCGTCCCGATGATGAGGATGTCCTTGCGCCACAAGCCGGCCGCGGCCAGGAGCCTCTTGATCATGAAGCGGAAGGCCGGGAATAGGACCAAGCTCGCCCCCCAGGCCAGGAGGATCACGACCCGCGACGTCTGCTTGTAGATCCGGCTGACGAAGACGAAGGTCAGGAGCAGGATGAAGGACAGGGAGACGCTCCGGATCAGGAGGCGGGCTTCCTCCCAGAAGAAGAACCTCCGGGTATAGAGCTTTTCCAGGGAGAAGGTCAGGAGAACGAGGAAGGCCGCGGCGAGGAGGGTGGAGGAGATCTGGGCCGACAGCGACAGAGGCCGGGTGCTGAAGGGCCCCACGCCGATCAGGACCTCGTTTCTGCCTAAAAAGCCGAGAAGAAAGGAAAGGGCCAGAGCCGCCAAATCGCTCAGGATGAGGACGCCGAGACAGGCCAGCTTTTGGGGCGCCGTCATCATGTCATGATCCGTCGCTCGGCCTTCCTTGGTCGCATGACATGTTATCATGAAATCGAATAAGATGGAGACGATGCCCACATATCGCTCGGCCCCAAGGAATCCCGGATCTTCCGCCGCTCCCCGTGGAAATGAGACGCTCGACACGTTTTATAAAGGCCGGGTCGTCGTCCGCCAGAAAACAAACGGGTATCGGTTCGCCCTCGACGCTCCTCTCCTGGCCGATTTCATCCGGACAAAGCCCGGCGAGATACTCCTCGAGCTCGGGACCGGGAGCGGGATCATCGCCCTTCTCCTCGGCCGGCGCCCCTTCGCCCGGCTAACGGCCCTCGAGATCCAGCCTTCGCTCGCCGCCCTCGCCCGCCGGAACGTCAGGCTCAACGGGCTGGCCGGCCGCGTCTCCGTCGTCCGGGCCGACTTCCGCCGCACCCGCCTCGGCCGGAGGTTCGACGTCGTCTTCTCCAACCCTCCATATATCAGAAAAGGAACCGGTTTCCTGTGCTCTTCCCCCGAGAAATCCGTTGCAAAACATGAAATAAAATGCGATATTCTGGACATCATGAGCGCGGCGTCGCGGTGCCTCAAACCGGGTGGACGGGCCTATTTCGTCTATCCCGCCCGGCGCGCCGACGACTTTACCGCCGCGGCCGCCGCCCATGGGCTCCATATCCGCCGCCGCCGCTTCGTCCATCCCCGTTCGGGGGAGCCGCCCGCCCTGTTCCTGGCCGAGTGCCGGCATGAGCGGGGGCCGCTCCGGGAGGCCGAGCCTCTCGTCCTCCGCGACGCCAAGGGCATGGATACGCCCGAAGCGCGCCGCGTCTATGAGGGGAGGCGGCGTGGATAGGCTTGTCCGAAACCTCAAGGAAGTCTACAAGTTCCGGGTCCTCGTCCAGAACCTGGTCAGCCGGGAGCTCAAGGCCCGCTACCGGGGGACGGTCCTCGGCTTCATCTGGTCCTTCGTCAACCCGCTCCTCCTCATGGTGGTCTATACCTTCGTTTTCGGCTTCATCCTCAAGCCGAAGGACCTGACCATCGGTACGTCCTGGGAATATGCCCTTTTCCTTTTCTGCGGCCTTCTTCCGTGGATCTGGTTCAGCTCGTCGTCGATCGAGTCGGCCAACACTCTGATGATCAACGGAAACCTGATCAAGAAGATCCTTTTCCCTGCCGAGGTCCTGCCCATCGTCGTTGTGACGAGCAACTTCATCCACTTCTGCTTCGGCCTGCCGATCCTGTTCATCTTCATGCTGGTCCTGGGCAAGCCCCCGACGCTCTTCGCCCTCTTCCTGCCCGTTGTCCTCCTCGTCCAGTTCGTCTTCTCCCTCGCCTTCAGCCTGCTGCTCTCAGCCCTGACCGTCCATTTCCGCGACATCAAGGACATCCTGGGCAACCTCCTGACCTTCTGGTTCTTCACCACCCCGATCATCTATTCCCTCCGTTCCGAGCCGATCCTCAAGTATCCGATCCTCCAGACCATCCTCGACCTCAATCCGATGACCCACATCATCGAGGGCTACCACTCCTGCCTGTTCTACGGCTCGCTCTTCCACTGGAAGAAGCTCGGGGTGACGCTCCTCGTCTCGCTCGTCTTCTTCATCGCCGCTTACGCCGTCTTCGACCGCCTGCGCGACTCCTTCCCGGAGGAGGTCTGATGGCGGCCATCGTCCTCGAGGATGTCTCGCGGGTCTACCAGAAGTACTCGGCCAAGCACCGCTTCCAGACGTTCAAGAGCGCCATCGTCAAGGGCGACCTCTTCCGCTCGCTCAGGCCCGACGAGCTCGTCACCGCCGTCGACGGCGTCAGCCTGACGATCGAGAAGGGCGAGACGTTCGGGCTCATCGGCGAGAACGGCTCGGGCAAGAGCACCCTGCTCAAGCTCGTGGCCGGCATCGCCAAGCCGAGCTCCGGGCGGCTCGCGGTCGACGGCAAGATCTCGGCCCTGATCGAGCTCGGGGCGGGCTTCCATCCGGAGATCTCGGGGCGGGAGAACGTCTTCATCAACGGGATCATGCTTGGCCTGACGAAGAAGGAGATCGCCCGCAAGTTCGACGGGATCGTCAGGTTCGCCGAGCTCGAGGAGTTCATCGACGCCCCGGTCAAGACCTACTCGTCCGGGATGTACATGCGCCTCGGCTTCTCGATCGCCATCAACGTCAACCCCGAGATCCTCCTCGTCGACGAGGTCCTGGCCGTGGGCGACGCCTCGTTCGTCCCGAAGTGCCTCGACCGGATCGACGATTTCCGGCGCCGCAAGAAGACGATCCTCTTCGTCAGCCACGACCTGGCTACGGTCGGCAAGATCTGCGACCGGGTCGCCTGGATGAAGGACGGCAAGGTCCGGATGCTCGGCGAGCCGAAGCGCGTCGTGGACGCCTACCTCCAGGACGTCGTCGGCAAGCAGGAGGAGGAGTTCGCCGAGCGCCAGGAGGCGGCCGCGGTCGTGGCCCGGGAGGCCCCGACCGATGTGCCTCCGGAGGGGATCGTCCCGACCGTCTCCGAGGACGAGCGGCGCGAGCAGCGCTGGGGCAAGCGCGAGATCGAGATCCGCAAAGTCATCCTCCGCAATGCGGCCGGCGAGGAGAAGCACGTCTTCCACCCCGGCGAGAGCCTGCTCATCGAGATGGACGTCGCCGCGCGCGAGCCCAACACGGACTTCGTCTTCGGCATCGGGGTCTTCACCTCGATGGGGGTCTTCTGCTACGGGACGAACACGAGCCTCGAGGACTACGAGCCGGTCTCGATCTCGGGCGAGGGGATCGTGACCTGCCGGATTGAGCGGATCGACCTCATCAACGGCACCTACTACCTCGACATCGCCGTCCACAAGCGGGACGGCTACCCCTACGACTACCATCGGAACCTCACCACGTTCTTCGTCTCCTCGACCCTGCGCGACGAAGGGATCGTCCGGCTTCCCCACGCCTGGGAATTCCCGGCCTCAGTGAAAATGCGAAAATTGGAATGAATTTTTATTTCGAATGAGAGCGATCGAACCAATCAGTTAGCACGAAACTTGCATGTATAACCTAGGGCAGCGATTTCGCCGGGCGGAGACAATTTGCCTGAAAACCTCATGACGTCAAGCGAAAACGCTTTTACGGAAGCAAAAAAATTGACGCGAGGGAAAATCATCTCGCCTGGAAGCTTGCTTCGAGTCCGCGACCGGCTGAAGCGCGAAGGGAAGACCGTCGTCTTCACCAACGGCTGCTTCGACCTCATCCACGGCGGGCACGTCCGTCTCTTCCGGACGGCCAAGAAACTGGGCGACATCCTCATCGTCGCCCTCAACAGCGACGCTTCGGTCCGCAAGCTCAAGGGGCCGCAGAAGCCGATTTTCCCCCTCCGCGAGCGCCAGGAGGTTCTGGCGGCGATGAGCGACATCGATTATGTCACCTTCTTCTCCGAGACGACGCCCCGCCGCATCATCTCCTCCCTGCTCCCCGACGTCCTGGTCAAGGGCGGGGACTGGGGGCCGGGCGAGATCATCGGCGCGGAGGAGGTCGAGGCGGCCGGCGGCCGAGTCGTGCGCGTCCCTTTTCTCCGAGGTCACTCGACGACGAACATCATTGCCAAGATCTTAAGGGATTTCTCATAGCGGCCGGAACGGCCGGAAAGGAGAACGTTGATGAACGGACGTCGTGATTTTGTGAAAAAAGCGCTGGCGGCCGGAGGCGCGGCCGCGGTCGTGGGCACGGCAAAGCTCGGTGCCGCGACGGTTTTCCCGCCCGGCATCGTTTACACCCAGAACGCGCCGGGACGATGGAAAGGACGGGAAGGGGCCCACGTACCCAAGGTAAGCGTGAGCGGCGGGACGGTCAAGGTGGTCAACACCCATCCCGTGACTCCGACCCATTACATCGTCAAGCACACGCTTTTGATCCCGGAGGGGAAGGTCCTGGGAGAGAAAACGTTCGCTTCTTCGGATACCCCGGAGTCGACATACACCCTCCCCGCGGGCTTCAAGGGCACGATCTGGGTAACGTGCTTCTGCAACATCCATGATCTCTGGCTGGCGGAGGTAGCGGTCTGACGCGCTGAGCCGTGATCAAGAACCTCGCCCGGCGCCTCTTCGGTGGGACCTTGCGCGAACGGACGCTGGTCATGGTCCGTTTCGATCTCCTGCGCTGGCGGACCCGTTGGAGAGCCCGCTGGCGCGGCCGCTTGCGGAAGAGGCCTCCCTCGAGTGCGAAGCTCAACCTGGCCTGCGGCGACGGCCGGGTCAAGAGCTGGCTCAACGTGGATGTCCGCGGCTCGGATTTCGACGTCGACCTGGGCTCGGGACGTCTGCCATGGACGGACGGTTCGTTCGACTGCGTCGTGGCCCAGCACCTGATCGACGATCTCGAGATCGAGCGGGAATTGATCCCTCTCCTCAAGGAGATCAGGCGCGTCCTCAAGCCGAACGGCGAGCTCTGGGCCAGCACGCCGGATATGGAGAAGATCTGCCGGTCTTTTATCGCAGACGGCGGCGCGGCGCTCCTGGCCGACCGTCGATCCCGGATGCCCGGGTTCAGCCTCGGGGGCTATCCGGATTCCCACTACATGAACGCGATCTTTTTCGAGTGGGGCCGGAACATGAACCTGTTTGACTTCCCTCTGTTGAGGGAGGTCTTGCGCCGGGCCGGCTTCGAGGAGTGCCGGCGCGTGGACGAATACGAATTCCTGGAAAGGTTCCCGGGGTTTCCGCCCCGCCGGGACGACTTCCAGAGCCTTTATGTCCTCGCAATAAGATAAATAAGATAGGGGTCGCGTCTACAAATTTCAATTTTTCCGGAT
>Ga0315277_10000624_pt1 | contig 55579 bp, 46 predicted proteins | sample YL17G05_15_MG_FD_203695 | JGI IMG/M metagenome (GOLD analysis project Ga0315277, IMG submission 203695) | Sediment microbial communities from Yellowstone Lake, YNP, Wyoming, USA - YL17G05_15 | ecosystem: Environmental > Aquatic > Freshwater > Lake > Sediment | place: USA: Wyoming | collected... | reverse complement strand
TCCACTGGCCTCAGTCAATCCCAGGCTGGCAACACATTATTCCCGCCTGCGCCTCGCGGAAAAAAAATATAAACTCCAGCTTCCCAACATTCCCTACCAGCCTTCGCTGGCTATGAGTTTTCCGAAAAACATTCAGTATCTTTTCCGCCATGGGCAGAAAAAAAACAAAACCGACGATAAAGCCAGTTCACAAAACGACCAATTTGATCACCTTAATACAGCTATAGGGGAACTTAGTTATTCCCGCTACCCGGGACCTTTTGGCCCCTCAGGGAGAACCAGTATAATAATAAACCCTCTTGAATTCTGGTTTATTGGTTATTCAGGATCTCTTGACGATTTCACCCAGAAAGTTCCGGGTATGTTGTCAAACATGATGGAAGCAATCCAGATGCAGTACGATATCGATACTGATATCTTTCATAGCAGTATATTGTCTTACGCCCGCTTCCGTTCCGCCAGGCAGGGGAATATTGAAGTTGAGTTATATCAAGGGGGAATCCCCGGATCAGGGCCAAAACCGAAAGCTGAAATAGCTGTCTTCGACCCCTCCTGGAAAGAGCTTGAGCGAAAGGAAAGCACGGTTTCCCCGGCGGCCGAATACCCCGAGAAAAAATCGTGGCTTTCTGTGCATCGGTTAGAAATTCAGCCAGGGACTTACTGGTTCGGAGTAAGAACGCGCACAACGGAGGGTGTGAAATGGGTCGAGCGCGGCTTGATGAACCTTCACGGATTCAGCGAAAAAAAGCTGGACCTCAGCGGAGTAGTGCTGGGCAGTCTGCCGCAGGATGATAGTGAAACTTACAGCCGTAAGGATATTGCAATGGTGCCGCGTCCTTCGCTCAAATTTAAACACGGCGAGATTGTCAGCGTATTTTTAGAAATCTACAACCTCGGGCAGAACCAGATGGGTTCTAGCGGTTTTACAGAGGAGGTCAATGTTACATTGGTTGAGGATGATACAGAAAAGGAAAGAGATTTCGCCGGAGGTACTGTTAAAACCAGAAACCTCGATCCGGAAAAATCATCCACCAGCCTCAACCACAGATTCGAAAGAACGCCGGATACATACTCCGGTTCGGTAGCAGAGTTTTTTACCATTGACACTTCCCAACTGCGGCCAGGCAACTACCGGATGGTTATCAAGATTAACGATAACAGCAATAGTTCCAGCAACCAGACTTCATGTATCTTTGAACTGGGAGAGTAACCATGAATTTCCTATCATTGTTCTCTGCTGGCTTGAATAAAAATATAGTGTATGTTGTCAGAACAAGTTGGACATTTGGTACTGCAAATTAAGGTTTAGATCCAGTATGAACGGCTGAAAAATGTGGCTTAATTAGGTGTCCATTTTTTTGTGGCAATACCAGTTCATGGTTCTGCTTTTTTCCGGTCAGAGAGGCGTTAGTAACGGACACTGGCGATATTGTTCTCGGTCAGGGGGTGATACGAAGAATCGGCTTTCAGAGTATATCTACCGGGAGGTTAACAGAAGTGTCGGATTCACCAAGGGAGATGCGGATTACAATTGGAGAAGGAGATTAAGTAGGAGCGTTCAGTTTTCCGAACGCTCCACCTTGCATATACGTTCCATTAGAGAGGAAAAAAGAATTTAATGATGAGGTGATGAGCAAATATACTATTCAACTCCTTTGTGCTTTTTCACATTCAGAGCTTTCCAAGCCAGGAGAGGTTGGGCGAGAATACGCTTTTGGAGTTCCGTGTCAGTAGTGAGCAGCCCCGGCTCGATTTTGCCTTCATCCAGGAGGAGATTCAAGAATCTTAGTTCCATCTCAGAGAACGGCAGAATTATGGATAGATTCCGCAAACATTCTTCCTGCAGCCTGCGGCCCCACTCCGCTGATTTTACACTCTCAGGCATATCGAGACCTCGGAGCATGGGGAATAGTCTATCAGCCAATTCCTCGGGATCGAGAAGAATATCCTGCGGGGACACTATCCGCCAATCTTTCCGATTCATAGCCCCGTAAACGACAAATGCCGTTCTCAAACGTTCCCGATCAAGCAGGCCGGAATTAAGCAGCCGATGAGCATCAAAAAGGTCGCGCCCCTGGCAGCGGTACAGGAGAGCGGCAAGCTTTCCAGCGGCGAGCTCGTGGATATCGGGCACCCTGATATCCCTGGCCTGGTATGGCCCTACAGAATGAGAGTCCATGGAAACAACCGGCCATAGTGGGACACGGTACATGAAGTTGATGTCGATCTGCAAATTGCCGCTTTGTCCAAATGCGCTTTCATAACGCAACAGCCATTTGCCGCCGGCGTGTTCTTCCGGTGCTCGTCGGACCGATAAGCCCTCACGGGAGCAAACGGCGTGTACTGCTTCCTCAATCCTGGGCCTTTCGGCTGTCATTGTCTCCAGCTCCTCGGCCCCGGTGTAATTGAGGTCGATGTCCACCGAAAGCCGAGGCAAATCGAAAAAGAAGAGGTTCAGCGCTGTCCCACCCTTGAGAACGAGGCGGTCTTTCAAAAACGGATGGCCGCGGAAGGAATCGAGCAGGTTCAAAAGGTGGATGACTTTTTCCAGCATTTCTGGGCGGAAGCCGGTGCTTTTGGCTACTGAGTTCAGATGCTGAAGCGATATTTTCATGCCACTGTTTCCCAGGTTCTATCCAATATGTCTTTAGGAACCACAAGATTCCATTGCGCCACCAGGTTGCCGTTTTTTCTGTTCCGGCGTTCAAGATAATGCGGCCGGTTGGGCCGGAGCTTGAGCAGCTCCTTGAGGTGCTTTTCTTCAACCATCAGGGTTTTGCGGTGCTGCTCCAGGAAAAAACCTACTTTTGCGGCAGTGGTGGCGTTCGCGAGAAGCAGACAATACTCAGTGACCCGGTCAAGTTTGAAAAATTCGACCGATTCCAGCGAGCGCCAGATTTCCTCCCAACTGCCGGAAAGGGCCGGTCGGTCAAGAACATCAACCAGGGTACGCTCAAGGCTTGTGACCCGCACCTGCACCCCCGCGCGTTCGCTGGATTCAACTCCGAAGTTTTCCTTGCCCTTGGTTCGGAGGGCTTTTGGCGTCAAAACGTAGCGAAACTCGAAGTGCCTGAATTTAACAGGTTGTGATTTCCGCCCAGTGAGATAGTGGAACCGCTTGAAGACCGAATAGGCTTTACCGTGAAACTCCAGTGCGGTGTGATATGACAGGACCGCATCCCCGGTCATTTTCCCGGCAAGAAGGTAGGGGTCCACAGGCGCTGAGCCTGTTTCACCACCGGAAGCTGATACGGCGTAAAGCCCGCGGCGGACGGAGATGATTCTGCCATGCCTACGGTGGTAAGCTATAAGAGCGCTGCGGGTCGATGGGTTGTTGGAACCCCGGTACTCTAAGAATTGGTCTAGCTCATCCAGGGTGAAAACGGAATGTTGGGAGAAGAACTCATTTAGTCTCATCGGTCTTGCTCCGTGTGACATTACGGCGAGATACTACTAGGATAATTACAGTTAAATCGCCCTATTGTCTAGTCGGCGGCCGGACACTTGACAGCTAGGCGATATATCTGTAATCAAATTAACATTAAATCGCACTAGTGTCAACTAGAGGTTAGATCCTTTTACATAGCTGTGTAGTCAAGTCGCAGGCGATGTGAAATTATTCTTCTCGGTTAGCTGCCCGGATCTAGTATACGAAATGTATAGTATATCCGGGTGAATGTTTGCAATAGAGCTGTTAACCAAGGACTCTCATTAACCTGAGAACGTGAGAATCCGGAGGGAGAAAACACGCTTTGGGGCATACCCCGAAGATATGCTTTCTGAAGTGAGAATGAAGGTGAGAAAGGCCGGATGGCTCCAATGCCTGTGCAAAGGTGCATGAACAACGAGACCCCGGAAGATTGAACCTCCGGGGTCTCGTGTTAACCAACCGCCTATATTCTTCAGCGGCTTTATGACTGGCTCCCCAGGCCGGACTCGAACCAGCGACACGGTGGTTAACAGCCACCTGCTCTACCAACTGAGCTACTGGGGAAAATTGTCAAAAATCAAAAGGCCCTAAGCCCTTAAATAATAAATCTCCTTCACCCCTACCCGAAATTCATCTTCTTACCAAACCAAATAAAAAATAAATTTCAAATTCAGCTTTGTCAATATTTTTAGCTCTCTGCCTTTTGCAGTCCTGCACTGAATACAGTATTGGTTATTTTCGTGAACGCCGTTCTTTTGCGGTTGACAAATACCTTGCCTTTCTCTAACTTGAAATTACCCTCAACAGAAATGATGTCTCTTTTACCGATCAATTTGTCTCTCTCCAATTTTCACGCGAGGTAAGCTCTCTATGGCGGACAGCAAAGTATCAATTAACCAGAGAAAGCTCAGAATGGGAATGGTCGGCGGCGGCGAAGGCGCATTTATCGGAGCGGTTCACCGGCGCGCGGCTATTATGGACTCTCAGATCGAACTGGTCTGCGGGGCGTTCGACGAGGTTCCGGAAAGGGGCCGGAAGTTCGGCGTGGAAAAGCTGTTTGTCGATCCCTCCCGTTCCTACGGAACTTACCGGGAAATGGCTGAAAAAGAGGCTGCCCTGGCCACTGATAAACGCATGGATTTTGTCTCCATAGTCACCCCGAACCACGTGCACTTTCCGGTGGCCAAGGCTTTTCTCGAGGCCGGCTTCCATGTGGTCTGCGAAAAGCCGATGACAGTCAGCCTGGATGAGGCGCTCAAGCTTCGCGAGGTGGTCCGGAAAACCGGCAAGGTGTTCTGCCTGACCCATACCTACACCGGATATCCGATGGCTAAGCAGGCCAGAGCCATGGTGGCTCAGGGTAAGATAGGCACGATCAAGAAAGTGATTGTCGAGTATCCCCAGGATTGGCTCCTGAAAAGGCTCGAACTCGAGGGAGTCCGCCAGGCTGTATGGCGCACGGATCCAAAACAGGCCGGGCCGGCCGGAGCGCTGGGCGATATCGGCTCGCACTGCGCCAATCTGGTGCACTATATCACCGGGCTGGAAATAGAATCTGTGTGCGCTGATGTCACTACTTTTGCCTCAGGCAGGCTGCTCGATGACGATACCAATGTACTTATCCATTATGTCGGCGGAGCGCGCGGAATTCTTCACTGCAGCCAGATCTCTTCCGGAGAGGAAAACAACCTCAAGATCAGGGTATACGGTGATAAGGCCGCTCTCTACTGGCGCCAGGAGCATCCCAATTACCTTTATGTCTCATCCCCCGGAGCGCCGGTCCAAATCTACCGCCGGGGCCATGATTATCTCGATCCCCTGGTGAAACTCGCTACCCGCATCCCGCCCGGCCACCCGGAAGCCTATATCGAAGCCTTCGCCAATATTTATCTTGGCGCTGCAGCGGCTGTCCGGGAGGCGGAAAGCGGAGTAAAACCCGAGGCCAGCTTAGATTTTCCTGGAGTGGAGGATGGTGTCCGGGGAATGGCTTTTATCGAGACTGTGCTCGAGAGCGGCCGCTCGGACAAAAAATGGATTCCCTTTAAGAAGTTCTAGTCTGGATTCGTCTTGGAGGTAGGGGCGCTTCGCGAAGCGCCCCTACATGGTTTATTAATAGAGCCCCACTCAATAAGGAGAATTGACATGCCGAGACCATTAACTCTTTTTACCGGCCAGTGGGCGGATCTGCCCTTGGAAACCATGTGCAAGAAGGCCAAGGATTTCGGCTACGACGGCCTGGAGCTGGCCTGCTGGGGAGATCACATGGAACCGGACAAAGCTCTGAATGAGCCTGATTACTGCAGGAAGAAAAGAGACCTGCTGGCCAAATACGGCCTCAATGTCTGGGCGATCTCGAACCACCTTTCTGGTCAGCTCACTTGCGACCTGAACAATGACCAGAGGTCGGATGCCTTTGCCCCAAAGGAATGCAGCGGCGATCCGGAAGCCAAGCGCGCCTGGGCGATCGAGGCCCAGAAAAAAGCCGCGCGCGCGGCCAAAAAGCTCGGAGTCAAGGTTGTCTGCGGCTTTACCGGCTCCCCGATCTGGCATCTCATCTATTCCTTCCCGCCCGTGTCGAAAAAGATGATCGATGACGGGTTCAAGCTCTTTGCCGACACCTGGAATCCAATCCTCGATGTTTATGCCCAGGAAGGGATCAGATTCGCCCTGGAGGTGCATCCCACGGAGATCGCTTTCGATATTGTCACCGCCAAAAGAGCCCTGGAAACCCTGAATTACCGTAAAGAATTCGGCTTCAATTTCGACCCGAGTCACCTGCACTGGCAGGGAATGGATCCGGTGCGCTTCATCCAGGAGTTCCCGGACAGGATCTTCCACGTGCACATGAAAGATGCCATTATCACCCTGGATGGCCGCTCGGGCATTCTGGCCAGCTACCTCAATTTTGACCAGCCGGGCCGGGGCTGGAATTTCCGCAGCCTGGGACGGGGGGAGATCAATTTCGAGGATATTGTCCGCGAGCTCAATGTGGCCGGTTATCAAGGCCCGCTCTCCGTGGAGTGGGAAGATGCCGGAATGGATCGCGAGTTCGGAGCTGCCGAGGCTTGCGAATTCGTGCGCAACCTCGATTTCCCTGTCTCCGGGCGGGTATTTGACGAGGCCTTCGGAGAATGATTGCCTGCTGAATTGAAATAGGGGCGGTTTCCACTAACCGCCCCTACCAGGATAATCCAATAAAAATCAAAATATTTACAACCCAAGGAGCTGCAACATGCCGACCAGCCGGATTTTATTCGGATTTGCCGTGGCAGTGGGCCTTTTTTACGCCTCATTCCTGAACGCCCAGAAGAAAGAGGAACCCCCGAAAGGTAAAATCATCATTTTGACCGGTGTGGACAAGTTCCACGATTGGCGAGCAAACAGCGCCGCTCTGAGGAAAATCCTCGAAGATGGCGGTTTGGCGGTGACACTTACCGAGGAACCCTGGACCCTGGCTACCGAGGGGATGAAAGAGTACGAAGGGATAGTAATGGTGTATAACCGCGATGAGCGCTGGCCGGCTCCGGTCGAGGAAGCTCTGGTGAAACTGATCAGAGGCGGCATGGGAATAGCCATTATCCATTCCTCGGACAACTCTTTCCCGGGCTGGAAGGAATTCGAGGACATGGTGGGCCTGTTGTGGCGGACCAATGCGGAACCCAAAGCCGGCCATGACAAGTTCGCTCCGCTGACAGTCAGGATCACGGACAAACAGCACTTTGTTTCCAGCGGTACCGAGGATTTTTCCACCATGGATGAGCTTTACCGCGACCTCACCAGGTACTCGGACTTTCAGACCCTGGCCCAGGCTTTCAGCAAGGACAAACAGTGCGATTACCCCATGATTATGGTCAAAACTTATGGCCAGGGACGGGTTTTCCATACTGTGCTGGGCCATAGCCCCGAATCCATGAAGGCGATGGGATTCCAGCGTACTACGGTGCGCGGAGTTCTCTGGGCGATAAAAAAGGATAAATAGCCAAATTCACTTTTACCGGATGGCAAGGGAGTCAGCTATGAACAGCGAAAAAGAGGAAAAAAAGATCGGCAGGCGGGAAATTTTCAAGTCCGGCGCCGCCCTGGCAGTTGCGGCGGCAGGTCTTTCGGCGGTTTCGCTTTCTGCAGCCAAAGGGGAAGTCGTGGGAGCTAATGACAAGCTCCTGGTTGGTATAATCGGCACAGGCAGGATGGGGCAGGAGAACATGAATGACTTTGCTGCGAATGAAGAAGTGGAGATAGCCGCACTCTGTGATTGTTACGGTACCAACCTCAACAAGGCCTTGAAAAGACTGGAAGAATTAAAGAAACCGGTGCCGAAAACTTTCACTGATTTCCGTAAGCTCCTGGAAATGAAAGAGCTGGACATAGTGATAGTTGCCACTCCTGACCACTGGCACCCGTTGATGACTGTGATGGCCTGCCGCGCTGGAAAGGATGTCTATGTGGAGAAGCCGGTTTCGGTGACAGTGAGCGAAGGCCGCAAGATGGTGGAGGTGGCCCGGGAGACCAAGAGGATTGTCGGTGTGGGAACCCAGCAGCGTTCCGGCGACCATTTCCAGCGGGCGGTGAAAATTGTCCAGGATGGCCGGCTGGGCAGGATCACCCGCGCGCGCACCTGGAACTATGTCAATGAGTACCCGGAAGGGATCGGCAACCCGCCGGACAGCGATCCGCCAAAAGACCTGGACTGGGACATGTGGCTCGGCCCAGCTCCCATGAGGCCTTACAATATCAACCGCTGCGGAACTCCTATCGACGACCGCTGGCCTACTTTCCGCTATTTTTTCGACTATGCCGGCGGCTGGATAACCGACTGGGGCACGCATCTTATCGACATTGTCAACTGGGCGATGAAAGTAGATGGCCCGGAACATATAAGCGCCACTGGCGGCAAATTGGCTCTGCTCGATAACCGGGACACTCCGGACACCCTTCTGGTCACCTATCAGTACAAAGATTTTTTCATGACCTACGAAAACCGTCTGGCCTGCCGTTATACAGCGGATGGGTTCAATTACGGGATCGAGTTCCACGGCACCGAGGGCAGCCTGTTTGTCAACCGCGAGGGGTACCAGCTTAATCCGGAAATGAAAGGCATAGGCGGGGAAATGGTGGCTAGAACAATGAGTGTGTCGAGCCAGGGCGACAAGGAACAGCACGAGAAGCATGTGAAGGCATATCTCGAATGCGTACGGAGCCGCAAGCGCTTTATCTCGGATATCGAGGACGGCCATTATGCCTCGGCCACTCCCCATCTGGGCAATATCGCTTACCGTCTGGGCCGCCGCCTCGATTGGGATGTCAAGGCGGAAAAGTTTGTCAATGACCCGGAGGCGGATCGCATGCTTTCCAGGCCCTATCGGGCGCCGTGGACATTGGCCTGAGAAATATTGTAAAGAAGCACTATATTAACCTATCAGATTATAAAGACTTAGCTGAAATTTTGAGTCTTATAAAGTCTTCCGAAGGAATAGGATATTTCCCATATTCCAAGAAGTTGTTTTGAAATTCGCGATGGGAGAGGATATTATTTTGTAGGGATGATAGGAATCTCTCGTTTCAAGCTGGCAAGGACGAAAGATTTTTCTCAGAATCGAAGATGAAAGCTGTCTTTTGCTTTTTCAATTTTGATATGGGGAATATCGGTTATACTCCCCATGAGAACGGTTAATCTATCGCTTAAACAACAGGGCCTCGCCAGGTGACGATGTGACGGTGCAAGTTTCACTATGTTGAGCTTTAACATCGACCTTATCTAACGTACTCTTTGTTGGAGCAGTTTTCATTCTATGGTACGAAGTGAGGAATTAAAGGTATGACGAAAATAAGAAAACTTCTGGCCCCTGCCGCTGCAAGAGGCGGGATCGTGCTTTTCTTCATAATAGCGTTTGAAGTGATGATTATGATCAGCCCCTTTGCCTTCTTCTTTTACTCCGTCTTCAATCCCATCTTCCACTGGCTGGGGCGGTATCCAGCCACTAACTGGCTCACTGATTTCTTTTTACCGCACATGATTCTGCCGCCGACGCTGCTGCTACAGGGCATCCGTGTCATCGGTTCGGTCTTGTTCGTGATTGGATGTTTGACCTTTGCAGTCTGTTTCTTTCAGGTGTACTTCGGAAAGTTATTCAAGTTAGGAATCGCCCAAAAAGGCCTTTACAGGCTTATCCGCCATCCGCAGTATCTCTCCCTCGGCATCTGGGGCATCGGCATGAGCATTCTATGGCCTCGGTTTATCGTGTTGTCGAGCCTGTCCGTAATGTTCATTCTCTATTACTGGCTCGCTCGTGCCGAAGAGAGGAGAATGCAGGCACAGTATGGTGAGTCCTACTCCCGTTACCGGGAATCCAAAGGCATGTTCTTCCCGAAATTTATTGAAAACCGTCTCGTGCACCTGGGACGGTTTGTGCCGAAGCCCATGAAATATCACGTGGTTGGATTTGTTGGACTGGTTGTCATTGTGATCGGGTCGGGTTTTCTATGCCGGGCAATCACTCTTCACTCACTTCCGTTAGAATCAAGGGGCAACCTTACACTTGTACCAATTCTTCCTGAAGACCAAGTCGTAAGCACGATGATACTGGATGGCATCCTAAAGAAACATTCTGCCGGCCAACAGGATTACCTAAACGATAGCAAGGACTACTTGGGATACGTCATGCCCCCCGACTACATCATGCAGGGAATGATAGCTGATACAGGCGGCGAGACCCACCTGTTCAAACAACATCATACCATATCCTTGATTACAGACTGGGTTCTCCATCCTTTTGAGCATCTGCGGCGCTCTCCATCCGCCCAAATGGCGAAGATGCACAACGTTGACCCATCTGTCGCGAGGCGGCACCACTGTCCGCTGGGAATAGAAGACCCTGCCCTAGATTGCAGCAACTGCCCTTATCGACGGGTCATCCTCGTCCAGATAGACCACCCCGGTCCGGCCCACGTCTCCGGGGAATCTCTTCTGAGAATCTGTTCAAAAAGGAAGCCGGTGACAAGTTTGGACATCGACACTAGGACTGGTGACATCGTGGGTATACTCAAGGTCTCCACCGCCACGGCGTGGAAGGATGTCCCGACCCCAGATCTTTAGAAGAACAACCGATTGCGTGCTGGGTGCCCAACTGTCCTGTTCACTTTCAGCACCTCAATTGAACTATCCTCGTTCAATAGTTTACTGTGATATATTCTGCTTTTCCAGCCCTTCATCTTTTACCATCAGTGTGTCCAATGAGGCAATATAGCAATGAAATAAGCTCTAATATACAACCATCAATGACGCAATTGTTCACTTCCTTTTTGCGCTTGGGTATCACTGCATTTGGCGGGCCATCTATGGTAGCCTATATCCGTAGAATGGCAGTAGAAAAAAAATGCTGGGTCGACACAGAAACCTTTAGCGATGGTGTTGCTCTTTGTCAAATGATACCTGGCGCAACTGCTATGCAAACAGCAGCTTATGTGGGATTGAAAACGCGGGGTTTAATCGGAGCAAGTGCAAGTTTCATTGGCTTTGGTCTACCCGCCTTTTTTTTGATGATGACTTTTGCCGCTATTTACACCTATACTAACAATCTACCCATCGTGGTTTCGGCCTTTAATGGACTTCAAGCAATCATTGTTGCCATCTTAGCCAATGCAACTCTATCTTTTGGCAAAACTACCTTGAAAGATTGGAAATCCTTAACCATTGCGGGCATTGCGGCGGTGCTGTTCGGTCTCAATGTGAACCCAATCCTTGCAATTCTTTTAGCTGCTGTGGGTGGATTAGCGCTTATCAAACCCAAGCAACCTAATCTGCACCATCCTATTTCTTCCGTGCAAACCATGCCATACACAAAGCCGATCTTGCTCATCTTGTCAGTTTCCGCAATCGGGTTCCTTCTACTTTTTCTTTTCAACAAAACTTTATTCAGCTTAGCTGTTCTGCTGTTCAGAATAGACTTGCTCGCTTTTGGCGGCGGATTTGCTTCTGTGCCTCTTATGCTCCACGAAATTGTAAAAGTCCGTAATTGGATAGACAGCCAGACTTTTATGAATGGGATTGTTCTTGGGCAAGTTACCCCAGGGCCAATCGTAATTACTGCTACTTTCATAGGTTATCTATTAGGCGGCCCGCTTGGTGGAGTAATTGCTACTATCAGCATATTCTTGCCTTCTTTTATGGTAGTAGTGGGTATCTCACATTATTTTGACCGGTTACGGACTTCGCCCTCTTTCAACAAAGTCATTGGCGGCGTGCTGTGTTCCTTTGTAGGATTAATCTTGACTGTCACTATCCGTTTTGCTTTGAACGTTCATTGGGATTTATCCCATCTATTCATTGCCAGCAGCGCACTTGTCGCTTTGCTCCTGAAAATAGATATTCTCTGGGTGGTTTTAATAGGAACAATAATCTCAGTGGTGTTGTTCTTTTAGCACTCGAAACAGTAGCAGGGTGCGCAGCTTAACACTGGTTGCAGGCGACGCGCTTCGCGCGCCGAATTCAGTGGCACTTGGCCTGTTCGTCGTTTTGGTTCATGCGGCGTGCCTTGCCAGTGACCGCGAACAGTTGAATCCATCCGTTAGATAACAGGCACTAATTCTGAAAAATCAGAGCAATTATCCACAGCTTATCCACATTCCTAAATGCTGATGGGACAAGCCTGCAACGGTTTAAATGATAATTATAAGTGTTTGATATTTAGGGGTTTGCATTATTCTTTGTCAAATTATCAATCTCTACGATAACTATAATATTTTCCGATAACACCTTGTGTTGTGGATAAGTTTAAACAAATCGGTTAACCCTTTATTCGGTGGATAAGTTTAGACAAATCCGTTAACTCTTTTAAAGACTTATAATTCGCCGTAAAATCGCTAATCATCCACCCCGATTAGCAGACCGTCTACCCTTCCCGAGGAAAAAGACCATCCCGCCAGATAGACAATAGCAAAGAATTCAGGCTTTTCTATCTCTAAATATTCTTGAAGTTCCGGCTTTGGCTTGGAAAAACCTAAATCAATCCCTAAAAAGAACCGATAAATAGGATAAGTGCGGAATTTTTTCCCTGCACTATTTTGTGCCTTTTTTTGCATGCAGTAATCTTACCTGATTTAGAGCCAGAAAAATCGAGAATGATGTCGACAGATCTGTCTACTCTTATCACCAATTTAAAGCTGATCAGGTACAAGTACCCGAGCGTCCACCGCAAGCTTAGCCAGAAAGTCGTCAGCAACGTGCTCGACGGCTTATACCGCTGCGAGGACGGAAGATACGCTTATCTTGTGCAGGATGAAAAAAGGCATAAGATCCTGATCAAAGAATCATCGCGGCGGATCGATATCAGTGGTAAGCGCCTGATTATCCTTCTGGGTATCGGCCTGGGCTACCAGCTCTTCGAGATCTTCAAGCAGCTCTCCGCAAACCAGCTCCTCATTGCCGTTGAAACCCGCCCTGACCTTCTCTGCAAATCCCTTTATGTCCATGATTGGAAAGATCTGCTTAATTCCGCGCAGTTCAAACTCTTTCTAGGATCTGACAACAACGGGTTGGCGGAGCTGGCCGATCAGCTCGATCCCGCACCGCCTAAAGATGATTTGATGCTGCTGGACAACAAAGTCCTGGTGACCATTGACCAGAAAATTTATTCATGGTGGAATATCTATTTCTACCTGATCTCCGGCCTTAAGTATGACGGGATCAGGTTGATTAATGCGGTAATGAACAGGTTCAACCTCTGGGACCCCGATAACCTCTATCTGAACATGCCCTCGGATTTCCTGGGCCGGCTGGTGGCAGATCTCTCCCCGGAGGAAATTTACGGCAGGTTCAATCTCCTGGCCCGGGTTCTCGAACCTGGACTGCACACTTTAAGGATCAATGAGTTCCCGAAAATCAAAAAACCGGACAAATCCTCTGTGGCCGGCAGGGTATCCGTTGTCGTTCTCTGCTGGAATAAGGAGGAATACACCCGCCGCTGCCTGAAAAGTCTCTTCCAGAAAACCGAATATCCGGATTTTAAAATTATTGCCGTGGACAACGGAAGTACGGACCGGACCCGGGACATACTTTTCTCTCTGGCCAGAGAGGAGGAAAGGCTCAAGCCGGTGATCCTCGAGCGCAATATAGGAATCCCCGCAGGACGACAGATGGGGGTGGAGCTTGCCGACGGAGAGTTCGTCCTTTTTCTGGACAATGATACCGAGATCGAACGCGCCGATTTCCTTAAGGTCATGGTCAGCGCCATGAGAACCCATCCCAATATCGGATCGACCGGTGCTTTCCCTATTATTTACACTCAGGATAAAGACGACCGTTTTATCCAGTGCGTGCACGTGCCCGGAATCGTATCTCCGGTCGCCTGGTGCAGCGGTTACTGCCTGATGGTGCGGCGGTCGGCGCTCAGGGAAATCGGGGGAATAGAAGCAGAAAGATTCGAAGCTTACGGCGCTGAGGATGTTTACTTAGGATATAAGCTGCGCCGGCATGGCTGGATGACCGCATCCACTTCCGACCTTGTCGGAGTGACCCACCATATCGCCCACCTTCACAACCATTACGACTACGACTGGGAAGCCTCCGGCGAGAAAAACAGCGAACTGTTTTTCAGGATGTTCGGTCCCAGGCGGTGCCTGCTGAATGCCGCCCGTGATAACAGCATAGCTGCCGGATTGTGGGATGAAAAAGAACAGAAATTCGTTTGAAGAATGCCTTTGATCCGTTCCCGCCTCTCCCCAAATGGGATCATCTTTACCTCAAATAAGGCAGCCCGCATAGTTTCTCCTTGCCCAATCCGCTGGATTTATTTATAATTTCTGCTAATTTGCCACTGGTTTACTTACGGCATGGTGTTTGCTAATGGACTCCGCAAAAGAGAAGTGCATAAGTCGATTTTTGCCAAAAAAGGGGTTTGCACACGAATCGGCAGGAAGTTTATAAGCTCTTGACCGAATATACCAGGGGCGAAAATCTCATTCGCCATTGCCTGGCCGTAGAGGCTGCCTTGCGCGCCTATGCGCGGAAATACGGGGAGGATGAGGAGCTGTGGGGGGCAGTGGGTCTGATCCACGATTTCGACTATGAACAGAATCCCACCCTGGACAAGCATCCGATGGTCGGCTGCGCTATCCTGCGCGAAAAGGGCTGGCCGGAAGCTGTGGTCAAGGCGGTCATGTCCCATTCGAACATGGCTGGAGTAAGGCGTGAAACTCTTCTCGAAAAAGCCCTTTATGCAGTGGATGAACTGACCGGGTTCATCACTGCCGTGGCCCTGGTCAGACCATCGCTCTCTCTCGATGACCTGAGCGCCAGGAGCGTGATGAAAAAGATGAAGACCAGGGCTTTTGCCCAGGCAGTGGACCGGGAGGAGCTCGTTAAGTCGGCAGAGCTATTGGGAGTGGATTTCACCGGGCATGTAGACTTTGTGATCGCGGCCATGAGGCCGATACAGGAGAAGCTCGGGTTCCGGCCGCTGCCGAAAAATTGACGCTTTAGAAGTCCGCGGCAAAAAGTAGTTTAATTTGTTATGTTTTATTAATGTCGTAAGGGCACGGCATGCCGTGCCCCTACGATTGATGGTTATTTTCGGGGTCATTTTATCAATCTGTTTTTATTGAACTTGCCCGTATTTCTTACGGAACAAGGCTCAAACCAGGTCAACCTCAAACCCGAAAAGGCTATGATCAAAGTAGAAAACCTTACCAAATATTACGGCAGCACACTGGCAGTGGATTCGGTCTCTTTCGAGGTCGAGAAAGGGGAGGTGGTGGGCTTTCTCGGGCCTAACGGTGCGGGGAAAACCACTACCATGCGAGTGATCACCTGCTTTCTCAAGCCTACCTCGGGCACAGCGAAAGTGGCTGGTCAGGATATCCTGGAAAATCCGCTAGAGGTCAGGAGGCATATAGGCTACCTGCCGGAGAACTGCCCGCTGTACCCCGAGATGAACGTAGTGGATTATCTCAACTACATAGCTGCACTGCGCCAGCTCCCCCAGACCGAACGCATACGGAGAATCAGGGAGATAATCGGGATTACCTCCCTCGGAGATGTGCTGCACAAGGATATCGGGGAACTTTCCAAGGGGTACAAACAAAGGGTCGGTCTGGCTCAGGCCATGATCCATAACCCGGACATCCTGATTTTCGATGAGCCGACCAGCGGGCTCGATCCCAATCAGATCGTCGAGATCCGCCAGCTGATCCGCGACATCGGACGGGAGAAGACAATCATTCTCTCCACTCATATCCTTCCCGAGGTAAGCGCCACCTGCTCGAGGGTGCTGATTATCTCTGACTCGAAGCTTGTGGCTAGCGGCACCACTGATGAACTGATAAGCCGCGCCCAAGGCTCCGAGGTACTCCGCGTGAGCGTGAAAGCTCCACAGGAAGAGCTTTTCCAGCTCCTGCGTACTGTGGATTTTATCGGCGAGTTCCGCAAGGTAGAAGCGGATGATGGCGAGGAATGGATTTCTCTCGATATCCAGAGCAAGGGCGGGGATATCCGGGAAAAATTCTTCAGGCTCGTGGTAGAGAAAAACTGGAGCCTGCGGGAGTTGAAACTCGACAAGATGAGTCTTGAACAGGTCTTTGCCAAGCTCACAACCTCTTGAGGTCCGGTTTTGGGCCTGAAGCATTCAACCTCTGAATGGACAGAAGAGAAAAAATGAATAACATAGTTGCCATAGCGCGCAAGGAGTTTAAAGCTTATTTCGAGTCACCGATCGCTTATATTTTTATTACTGCTTATCTGCTCCTCGTCAATTTCCTGTATCTTTGGACCTTTTTCGTGGTCGGACAGGCGGACATACGGCCGTTTTTCGGCTTCATGCCTTTCGTTTTCCTTTTTCTGGTTCCCTCGATAACCATGCGCCTCTGGGCTGAGGAGCGCAAGATGGGGACTCTCGAAATTCTCCTTACCCTGCCGGTCACGGAAAAAGAGGTGGTGCTGGGAAAATTCTCGGCCAGTTTCCTCTTTCTCGCCGTGATGCTTCTCTTGACTTTCAATATACCGTTGCTGGTCGGCGCACTGGGTGACCCCGACTGGGGCGTGGTTATCGGCGGTTACCTCGGATGCCTGCTTTTAGGGGCCTCTTATCTGGCGATTGGGCTTTTCGCCTCGGCTTTGAGCGAAAACCAGATAGTGGCTTTCATTATCGCCATAGCCCTTTGCACAGCTTTGCTCGTTGTCGGCGAGTGGTTTTTCCTGATGCTTGTGCCGGATATCTTCGTGCCGGTTTTCGAGTACCTGGGTCTCGGCACTCATTTTGAGAGCCTGGGCCGCGGAGTAATCGATACCCGGGATTTTATATATTACTTTTCTGTGATAGGAATTTTTCTTTATCTCAATATCAACACAGTAGAGAACAGGACCTGGGTCTAGTTGCGACCATTCCAGTTTCAAGGAACGGACCATGAATGGAAAAAAAACAGCAGGTAAAGTTTCCAACGTTGCTTATGTGGCGATTATTATCGCTATAGTAGTGGTAATTAACGTGTTAGGCAACCGCTTTTTCGGCCGTCTGGATCTAACTGAGAACAAAATTTATTCGATCAGCCCGGTGACCAAGGGACTATTGCGTGAGCTCGAGGATGTGGTCGCGGTGAAAGCCTATTTTTCCAAAAAACTCCCTGTTCAGCTCTCCCGTCTCCCCGGCGAAGTGGATGACATGCTCAAGGAGTTCAATATTTACTCCCGCGGTAATGTCAACTATGAACGTCTCGATCCGGGTGAAAACGAGGAACTGAAAAGGAAGCTTGCCGGTTACGGGGTGATGCCGGTAACCATGACGATCATCGAGAAGGATGAGCGCCAGCAGATAAACGGTTACCTGGGGATGACTGTCAGCTACGCGGAAAAAACCGAAGCCATTCCCCTGGTACAGAACACTGTCGATCTGGAATACGAGCTGACCAGCCGGATCTACCGGGTCACCCACAAGCCGGAGAAAGTGGGTTTCCTGACCGACGGTTCGCGGCACGATCTCATGGGCGACTACCAGGCCATAGCCGAGGAGCTGCGCAAGCTCCACGAGATTGTCCCGGTGGTTCTGGGGCCGGGGAAAAAGGTGCCCGAAGATATCAAGGCCCTGATAGTTGCCGGCCCGGACTCGGTATCCGAGAGCGCCAAGTTCCAGCTCGACCAGTTTATCATGCGCGGCGGCCGGGTAATCTTTTTGATCGATAACCTGGTAGTTGACCAGCGCGGCCAGCCCCGGCTGATTAATCACGGTCTGAATGCCATGCTCCTCTCCTATGGCTTCCGGCTGAACGGTGATATATTGCGCGATGACAAAGCTCATTCACCCCAGCAGGTCACCCGGGGAATTTTCACCTACAACCAGCCCAATCCCTTCTTCCCCCATGTGACCAAGGAACGTCTCGGCCAGCACCCGGTAGTAGGGAGGCTTTCCGAGCTTACTTTCCCATGGACCGGCAGTCTGGAGAACCCGACAGCCGTGGACAGTTCAGTGAGTTATTTTGTGCTCGCCAGGACTACCGAGGCAGCCCAAGGCCTCAAGCCGCCCACTTACCAGCCCACAGGCCCCGGGGAAAAACCCCTGGTTGTCCTGGGTACAGGCAGGTTCAAGGCTGCTTTCAGGGGCAGTCCTGATCCGCTTGCTCCAGGTGATTCCATTATATCCCGCTGTATCCAGGAAACCAGTGTCATGGTAATTCCTAGCTCGGCTTTTATCGAAAACCAGTTTCTCTATCCGGGTAATATGGAGTTCATGCTCAACATGGTCGATTTCATAACTATCGGGGATAAGCTTATCTCCATACGTACCCGGCCGACCACTGACATGCCGCTGAAAAATATCGGCCCGGAGATGAAGAATTTCCTGCGCCTCCTGAATATAGTGGGAGTGCCCATTCTGGTGATTCTTTTCGGGGCTGTGCGCTTCTACCTGAAGAGGCGCGACAAGATGGTCCGTGCCCGTTCATTGTAATTTCCGGGAACCGGCACATCGCCGGTTTCCCTGGAATAAGCCGTCAATCTTCAAACTGTTGAAAAGGCCATGAACAAGTTTATCAAACCTTTGATTATTCTTGTAGTCCTCGTCGCCCTGTGGCTGATAGTCCGTTATACCAGCGAAAATCCCAGCCGGCCGAATCCCGAAGTCTCTCTGATCCTCAAAGTCAGCCCGGAAGAGATAAAACGCCTGGAGATTTTCCGCGGAGCGGAGAAGCTTATCCTGCTCAAGGGGACAAGCAGCTGGCAGGTTCAAACCCCTGCCGGTGTGAAGCCTGCGGAAAGCGAACAGGTCGAGAGCGCCCTGAAAAGCCTGGGCGAAATTTCGACAACCGACATTGTCAGCCACAACCCGCAAAAGCATGCGGAATACAAGGTGGATGACACGACCGGGACTCATGTTCGCCTGATTGGCCAAGGTGACAAGATGCTCGAAGACATTATTCTCGGAAAGCTCGGCGGTTTCGAGTCGCAGCAGATGGCCATGCAGAGGGGCCAGATCAACGAGCGGGATTTTTATACTTTCATGCGCCGCCAGGGCAAAAATGAGGTGTTCAAGGTGCAGGGTTTTTTCGGCGGCATGCTGGGCACGGATTCAGAGCAGTGGCGCGACCACACTCTCATGTCTTTCAGTCCCGAGAAGGCATCAAAAGTTACTCTCACCTATCCTGATGAGAAAGTGGTACTGGCCAAAGATACCAGCGGGACCTGGGCCATGATCGAGCCCCAGGCCGGAGCTAAAGTGGATTCGCTGGCCGTGGAAAAAATGGTTTCCACCCTGAGCACCTTGCGCGCCTCTGGATTTATCGATTCAACAATCGCTTCCCCGGTTCTCGGGCTCGATACGCCTGCCTTGAGAATAGAGGTGTCGCTTAATGACGGGACATTGTTCGAGGTTTCGGTGGGCAGTGAAACAGGGAACAACCTTTTCTATTGCCAGAGGCCTAATGACCAGCAACTTTACACTCTTGCCGCTTACCGTCTCGATCAGGTCAAAAAGCGCGCAGCGGATTTAATAAAGAAGGAAGGAACGTAAGGGAAAAAGAGTTGGTGGTTTAAGAGCGATTAAACGATTATAATCAAATTGCTTTTATATTAATCCTAACAGTTTTTTGGCCTTATGATATACGTCTGATTTATTCCCTTCTTTTCTTATGCCTACTGCAAATATATAGACTGTACGCGAGTTACGATCAATTTTATAAATAATTCTAAATCTTTTTTTCGCCACCCTGATCTTCCTGAAACCACTTAATTCGCCAACTAACGGTTCGCCTTGCTTTTCTGGATCGGTATCCAATCTTTCGATACGTTTTAAAATTTGTTTTTTTATTCTCACGTCAGAAATATCCTGACTGAGCATTTCTTTGCCCGTTTGTGTAAATTCAATTCGGTATTTCAAAGCCCCAGCTCGGCTCTAACGTTTTCGATTGGGATTGTTCTACCTTCTTCAATATCTTTTATGCTTTGGCGAATTTTTGACATAAGAATTTCATCTTCCAATATTTCAATGGTATCTGCCGTATCTTCTATTTTTTCTTTAATGTCTTTTGAATATTCATGTGCATCTCCACCATAGAGGTATTTATTCATATTTGCTTCCTTTAAATAGGCATGAGAATGTATAAGGGCCGTATATTTATCCGGAGTCTCGGTAAAATATTCCAAATCGACAGCCGTAGATTGCTCAAATAACATCTTTTACTACCTCTTTCGGGAGTATTCTCATTTCTACCATTTTTTTTGTCTGGTCATTTAAAAGTTTTGTTAATCTAAGGAAATGAGAGACTGAAATGTATACCCTATTTAAAGCCTCTGCCTCATTTGTCGGATTGTCGTATTTTCTTCGAGCGAAAGTCAACACCACCTCTTCATTACTAACCCGGCATTCAACATAATTAGCATAAAAAGTTGGTATATTTTCTTTTTCTATAAGTTTAATTTGGGGTGGTTTTAATTCATTTTTAATATTTTTCTTTTTTACCATTTTTCCCTCTGGGTGATTTAAATGAAAATATTTCCCGAATTAAACAAGGGCCACCTGTAATAACCTTACTCCTATTTAGAAAAAATTTCAAGTCTTTAATTTTGATTCGGCAATACTTTTTAAAATCGTCAAAATATTATTTTTTCTTAAGTCTTATATTATCAAAATTGTTTTTGTGATCTAAATTGTGCTCGTCACTGTCACCACCATTGTCAACGCGATTGGTGACAAAAAGCTAAAAAAACCTAACAAAATCAAACTTTCCTATTTTAAAAAACTGGCCTCTAATCCTTGCTAATCTGGAAATTACTTGCTGATATGCTATGCCTCTTTTGATGCCGTAGCAGCCCTGGGAAACTACCCCTCCACCTACCGCTAAAATTTTCTTCCCTTGGCCTGAAGTGTAAAAACTCTAAAGCGATGGTATTATCATGTAAGGGAATGTTTGTTCCCGATTAACTGCGGAGCGGCTCTCAGACAATCTCATCAGCCCGCTCGCGTAGAATTTTCCAGTTTTCGTCAACTGTGGCCTGGATGACTTTTATCTGGTTTTCATCCAGATGGGCGAACCGGCCCTGAATTTCGAGGTATTCTTCCACCGGCTTAGGATTAGGGTTGTCGCGCAGGACAAGGCGTCTACCGTCGAATACCTCGTAGAGGGGATAGACATTAGTCAGCACCGCCAGGCGCGAGACCTTGATCGAGAGTTGAGGCTTGATCTGCCAGCCGGTGGGACAGGGCGAGAGGATATTGATAAATTTGGAGCCTGCTGTGGCGCGCGCCTGGCGCACCTTAGCCACCAGATCCTCTGGGAAAGCCACCGTAGCCGCTGCGGCGTAAGGTATGCGGTGGGCGGAGAGGATATCGATAATATTTTTCTTGGGCGCTTTTTTGGGGTCTTTTTCCGGAGTGGTGGTAGTCCAGGCAAGGAGCGGCGTGCTCGAGGAGCGCTGGATGCCGGTGTTCATATAGGCTTCGTTATCGTAGCAGATATAGAGGTAGTCCTCGTTGCGTTCAACCGTGCTGGAGAGGGCTTGGAGGCCTATGTCGTATGTGCCGCCATCCCCGGCCCAGGCCACCACGGTGGTAGATTTGAATCCCCGGCGGCGCAGGCCGTGAAGCACCCCGCTCGAGGTCGAGGCGGCGGTGGCGAACGGAGTGTGGAGAACAGGCACGCGGGCTGAGGAATAAGGGAAAAGCCCGTCGATAATCGAGCCGCAGCAGGCTGGGATTACAAGAACAGCATCACCTTCCAGGGCGTTCAGCACCTCGCGCATGGCTATAGGCTCGCCGCAGCCGGGGCAGGCCAGGTTGCCGCAGCCGAAAGGCTCGCCCTTAAGAAATAGGGTGGCATCCTCTCTTGCGTTTTTAGCCTGTTCTATAGTCTTTTTCACTCTCAATTTTATTTGCTCCAAAAAATAGCGTTGGAAAATAGCTTTTTAATAAAGCTTTAGAATTCGGGCGCGATAAATCGCCTCCCTACAATAACCATTCAATGCTCACTCCTTTAGCCCAAGCCAGTTGACCCGCTCAAGATTGTGTTTATCCCCATTCTCCACTGACTCCACCATCTGTTCGATATATTCCGGCACAATATCCCTGCCCCCCAGGCCGGCGACAAAATCGTAAACTTCCGGGCCTCCATTACCTTTCCCGTAGAGAGCCGACCTGATTTCCTGGTAAAGCACTCCCTCCGAGCCGGGGCTTATCGCCTGGTCGAGAACGGCAACCCTTTTCGCTCTTTTAAGAAATCCGGCGACGAGGTCAAAAGGGAAGGGGCGGAACATGCGGATCCGTAAGACTCCTACCTTTTTCCCCTGCTCGCGAAGAGCGCGCGCCACATAGCGGCAGGTGCCGGCGGAGGTGCCCGCAGCCACCAGGACAGTCTCGGCATCATCGACCTGGAATGCCTCTGCTGCCGGATAGAACCTTCCGGCAAGCCTGCCGTACTCATCGGCTACCTCCCCGGCAATAAGCTCGGCCTTGCGGGCAGCCTCGAACTGGCGATACTTGAACTCCATGAAATAGTCGGGGCTGGTGACCGCATGGAAAGTGTGGGGCTTCCGGGGATCGAGGAAAAGCTCGGGACGGTAAGGCGGGAGGAATTTATCGACCAGCTCCTGTTCGGGGATATCCACCGGCTCGGCGGTGTGCGAAAGGATGAAGCCGTCGAGGAGCACCATGGCCGGAGTGAATGTCTTTTCGGCGAGGCGGAAAGCCATAATCACCGTATCGAGGACTTCCTGGCAGGTCTCGCAGTAGAACTGCATCCAGCCGGTGTCCCGCTGGCTCAAGCTGTCCGAGTGGTCGCCCCAGATGTTCCAGGGAGCGCCGAGGGCACGGTTGACATTGGCCATGACTATGGGAAGCCGCGCTCCGCTCGTCCAATGAAGGAGCTCGTGCATGAGAGCCAGACCCTGGCTGCTCGTGGCGGTAAAAGTGCGCACTCCGACGCTCGATGCCCCGATAAGAGTGGCCAATGCCGAATGCTCGCTTTCCACCTTGATAAAATCGGCATCCAGCTCCCCTTGAGAACAGTAAAGACTGAGCTTCTCCGCTATACTGGTCTGGGGAGTGATCGGGTAAGCGGCAATCACCTCGACACGGGCCAGCCTGACCGCGGTAGACACCGCCTCGTTGCCTGTAATAAGGTCTCTCAGCTTTTCCTCTCCATGGTTATCACGCCGCGCGGGCACTCCTGGGCGCAGATACCGCAGCCTTTACAGTATTCAGTCCGGACAAGATAAGAATCGTTGGGGCAATATATGGCCAGGTCGGGACAAAAGATCAGGCAGTTGTCGCAAGTAACACAGATTCCGCAGTTATAGCAGCGGGAGGACTCCTCGACAGCCTGGCTTTCAGTGAGAACTCCCTGCACCTCCCGGTTGCCTGCGGGGTTCTTCTCCAGGTAAAGTATGGCTTCCTGACGTTGTGCAGGCTGGAAATAATCAGTATTGATCCGCCCGGCGTCGACAGGGTTTTCCTCGATCAGCGTTTTCTCTGCCGGCTCGACGCCGCTCGAGAAAAGGTGCATGTTTTTAGCCGCGGCCAGGCCATCCGCCAATGCATGGCTTACCGAGTTCTCACCGGGGATGATATCGCCCCCGGCGAAAACGCCCGGGAGACTTGTCCGGAAATAAGGATTTACAGCCAGACGGTCTTTATCCCTTTTCCCCCGGCCGTCGAGATAGCCAAGCTCCGGTGTTTCGCCGACCGCAAAGATAACCGCATCCGCTTCCACTCTGAAATCGCTGCCCTTCACCTCTACCGGCCTGGCCCTTCCGGAGCTGTCCATCTCTCCCTGCTTCATGCGCACCAGCATGAGTCCGCCGGGTTTTCCCCGGCGACCGGGCAGCACCGCTTTCGGGGCCACCTGGAAATGGAACGAGGCGCATTCGGAGGCGGCCTGCTCTGTCTCCTCGGAGTGGGCGGGCATCTCCTGGCGTGTACGACGGTAATAAAGATCCACCTTCGCTCCCAGGCGCAGGGCAGCCCGGCAGACATCGATTGCCGTGTTCCCTCCGCCAACCACCGCCACACGGCGCCCGAGCCGTGGCGGTAACCCGGAATTGTAACTCTTGAGAAAATCGAGACCGAAATAAATGCCGTTCCCTCGTGCTCCCTCGACTCCGGGATCGCGCGAGCCATGGGCACCGGTGGCCAGGAATACAGCCCGTGCTCCACGAGCCGCTCTCTCAAGGTCATCCACCTTCTCGCCGCAGCGGAAATTGATCCCGATACTTTCCAGGCGGGATATTTCCGCGTCCAGTATTGCCCTGGGCATGCGGAATTCCGGCACTCCCACCCGGAGCATCCCGCCGGGGCTGGTTTCGTGCTCGAACACGGTCACCCGGTATCCCTTCATCCGCAAACCGTAGGCGCAGCCTAACCCCGCAGGCCCTGAACCCACTACTACTACCTTAGGCCTGCCGGCTTCAACCGCCGGCGCTTCGATCTTCCAGCCCTCCGCAACTGCCATATCTCCCAGAAATCTTTCCAGACTATGGATATTGACCGGCTCATCCATCTCCTTCCTGTTGCAGCGCAGTTCGCAGGTGTGGTAGCAGACCCGCCCGGTGACCGCGGGCAGGGGATTGGCTTCCACCAGTATATTCCATGCCTCGTGGTAATCTCCCTCCCTGACCAGGCGTAAGTACCGCCCTACCGGAACCTGTAAGGGGCAATCGAGAACGCACGGTGACACTTTATCACGGTAAACCGGAGCATAAAAAGTCCAGTTGCCGGTCTTGTTCCAGCTCATGTCTTTCAGGCTTATTGAAACCTGAGGCACGTCTTTCCGGTCCGTCATCCGGCCGCGTTTACTCATTTCCTTCTCCGGCTCGACAAAAGATCAAGCCTTTGGCTTTTTCTTACTCGCTGCCCCTTGAACCTTGTCCGGAAGCAGCACATTCTCATATGACTCGCGGACTGCGGCAAGATTGCTGTCGGTCTTGCGTTTGATAAGCTCGGTTACGGATTCGTTTATCGCCTCGAGGGAGACTACACGGGAAAAGCGGGCGAAAGCTCCCAGGATGGCTGTGTTTACAATCGGGCTGGCCATAGTCCCAAGCCCGTATTTTATGGCAATCGAACTGGCGTCGATAGTAGCTACGCGGAAATCTCCCATTCCTTTAAACTCATGGGGAGGCCCCGGAGAATTGATCAGCACCCCTCCTTTTTCCCGCAGGCCCTCTATGACAGCCGGAGAATCAACCAGGGTCGGATCAAGAATAATAACGTAATCGGGCGTGTAAATGTGACAGCGGAGTTCGATCGGGCCCTCGGCGAAGCGGACAAAAGCGGCCACAGGCGCTCCTCGTCTCTCCACCCCGAAATGGGGGAATGCTTGAACCCATTTCCCCTCTTTGAAAAGAGCATGGGCCAGGACATTGCTTGCATAAACCGCCCCCTGACCGCCCCTGCCGTGAACCCTTATCTCGACCACCGGTCCGCCCTTTCTTTTTGAAATTTAAGCTGCCTTGAACAGCAAATTATAAAGAAAGGGCGGCCTGAAGGCAAGTTCATTTTTTTCTGCCGGCCCGGGTGAAATTAAAAATCCTTTCCCTGTTTGAAACTCTTAGTATCTTTCCTCTTTTGAATTATCCGGCAGAAAATGCCTCTGATAAAAATAATCCTTTACCGGTAGTTTACTCCCTTACACGATCAAATCCGTCTCCTGCATGTTTATTATCTTTTCTCTTAACTGGCACGCCTCTTGCTTATTCCTCATATCAAACACTTTTTTCAATCCACATATACTTAAAGTCAAGGAGGAGTTATGTTATTTTCAGCCAGATTTTTTATTCTTCTGGTCCTGGCCTTTTTCTTTTCTTTCGGCTGCTCGGCAAACAAGCTGACCTCTTTTGGCAGCGAGCGGATCATAGAAAAAAGCGGCGACAAACCGGAATGGGTGAATAAAATTCCCAAAGAGAGCAAGGAGTTCTACTATTTCCGCGGCTTCAAGACCAGCGCTTTGTCGCTCGAGGACGGCCTGACCGATGCGCGTTCCAACGCCACCCGTCAGGTGCTGGAGATGATCCAGGCCCAGGGCCTGGTGGATTACAAAAAAGCCCGGATCGAGCGCGGCCTTGCCCAAACGAGGGAAGATGTAGGCAGCGTGACCTCGGACGGCCTGAAAATATTGAGTAAAACCGTAGCCAGCGGGGTCAAGGAACTGGAAAGCTATACGGAAAAGGTGGAGCGGAGTACGCCGGATGGCCTGCGCTATTTTTACAATGTCTATACGCTGGTGCGCTATCCCAAGACGGAATTCGATAAGGCCGTAGCCCTGGCTGCCCGCGAGCGCACGGCCAGACTGAGGGAAGAAAGCGACGGGCAGGCCCAGCAAATCCTGGATGATCTCGACAAGGGACTGCCCACCAAGTGAAAGCCGTGCGCTATGGCAATCCGGGAGAGACAATCACTTTTTATTGGCCTTGGCCTGGCAGCAGGTTTATTGATCTTTTTTTTCCATGAAGAAGGCCAGGCCATGGCGCGAAAAATCACTACCACGGCTTCCCAGGCAAAACCACCCCGTTGGGTCAACCTTGTCCCGGAAGCCGATAAGAACTATTTTTATTTTGTCGGCCGGAGCACCGGAGCGCGCAGTCCGGAAGATGCCGAAAACGAGGCGGCCTTTGACGCCGTGCGGCAGGTAGTGACCATGATCGGCGTGGATGCTTCATTTTCATATGAAAGACTGCGCCGGACCGCTGACCTCCTGCTCGATGACCGGCTCGCTATCTCGGGTAGCTCCCAGGTAATCGGCATCAAGCGCCTGGCTGCTTATTTCGAAAAACAGACCATGACCGAGGGCGATACCATGAAGACATCGTATAATTCCCATCTCCTCGTGCGTTACCCCCGGGAGGAACTCCAGGCCGAAATAACCCGACTGGAACAGGAAAGCGCCGGCAGGGTAAAAACCGCCGAAAAATTACTTGCCGAGGGCTTTCGGCTGGAAGCTGACAGTCTGCCGGAAAAGGCTTTTCCCAAAGTCAGCGAGGCCCTGCGGTTAATAGACGGCTCCTCGATCCATGCATCCGGGGAAACACTGAACAGACTGGCCGGACTGAAAAATCCGGTTTTCGCCGCTGTACGCCGTTTGGGTCTCAAGCTGCGCCGGGTGGTGGTAGAGCCGGTGGCGGTTAATAAAAAAACGGAGGACAGTCCGGTGAAGGACTCGGTGCTCACCGCTGAGCTGGCTCGAGCCCTTTCAAAGTATGGATTCCACCCGGAAAAAATCAGTGAAAATTCCCGTGCAGGCATTCTGCCGAGAGTGGTTGCCTCCTGCCGCGAGGAGGGCGGGATCGTTCTGGGAGACGGTTTCTGTCTGAGCCGCTGGACTGCTGCAATCGCTCTTATCGACCCGCAGGATGACTCGATACTTTTTACGGAAACATACTCGGCCAAAGGTTTCGGCCCGGACATGCAAAGGGCCGGGTTTGACGCCCAAAGGAAACTGAGGATCGAGATATTCGCCAGGTTCGCGCGCTCCGCCAGCGACAGATTCAATTCCAATGTGAAAAACGGCGGCTGATCCTTACTGGTTACCAAACCACATTTACCCAGCCTGATAATGATGATTTTCCGACTCCCCACGGTTTTTAACAATATTATCCCGGTAATTTTCCTTGCCGGCAGTTTTTTGATCAATAATTGCCTGGCGGAAAGTCCAGCAGCGGGCGTTCTTCTTTCCGTGCAGGATCTTGAGGCCATCGGGGTTGACCAGACCCTGGCCCGCGGGCTATCCGATATCCTGCGTTCGGAACTGGCCCAGTCCGCGAGGCTGCGCGTTGTTGAAGAAACCGGCCGGCTGTACCGTATGCAGCGCGAATCGTCAAGGCTCCGGGATCTTTTCCGGGACAGCAGCCTGAGAGATCTGGGCGAACTCCTGGAAAGCCGCTACGTGCTCACCGGCTCAGTCTCAAGACTCGATACCCTGATCGTGATCACCGCCCGGATTGTCGATGCCGAGAGTGGAGTCATTCTGGCCTCTGAAACAGTGCAGAAGAGCGGAGGATTTGGCAGGCTTGAGGAAAAGGTAAGCGAGCTGGCAAGCAAGATAATTGCTCACTTTCCGCTGGGCAGTAAGATAGTGCAGATCCTGGGTGACACTGTGGTGGCGGATCTGGGATTCGACGACGGCCTCAGACCGGGACAGGAACTGACTGTGGTCGAAGTGGGTGCTGACCAGGGGAAAAGCGGAGCGTGGACATTCAATTCCTGGCGCTGCCGGGTAGTGGGCGGGGATGAGCGGACTAGCAGGCTTTTGCCGCTGGCTAAAAACCCGGGCTGGCCTCCGGCGGCAGGCTCTTTAGTAGTCGGTATCGGTGAAACCGGCGGGTTGGCCAGGGGTATGGAGAAGACCCCGGAGAGCGTGTCATCACCTTTGGACAGAAGCAGCGGGAATTTTGGCGATGTACTCGTGGAAAGCACACCCTCCGGCGCCCTGGCCGTCCTTTCCGGCCTGGATGTGGGACGCACTCCGGTGAAAGTGGCGCATCTCGCCACTGGAAAGCATCCTCTATACCTTTCCCTTCCCGGCTACTGCGAAGTATTCGATTCGGTGACTGTGATCCCCGGTAGACTTGAGAAATACAGCTACGAGCTTAAACTTCAGACCGGACGGCTGACCATTTTCATCTCCCAGCCGGATGTCAGCGTGCGCATAGATACCTTGGAATTTCCTGTCCCCGGCACGGGCGTTATTACCCTTGAGGATTTCCCAGCCGGCAGCCACCGTATCGAGGCCAGAAAAGACGGTTTCGAAACCTTCAGTAAAAATGTAACCATAGATTTCCGCCAGGACAGCACGCTCGTGATCAACCTTACCCCCCACCCGGGGAGTATACTGGTCACATCCCAGCCGACCGGAGCGAATATTTTTATCGACGGAATTTTTACGGGTAAACTCACACCCTGGCGGCTCAGCAATCTGCCCGCAGGCTTTCACGTGCTCTGCCTTACCTTGAGAGATTACGGAATGGCGGCAGATACCGTGGAAGTCAAGCCTGGAGTGGATCTTTCCCTGGAACTTAACCCGGTGCACGGCCGGTTTGAAGACAATGCCTTGGGTATGACTCTCATACCTGCGGGTCGACTGGTTCTTTCCGAAAGCGACACCGTACAGGTGGACTCTTTCTATATCGATACTTACGAAGTGACCAACCTGGCGTACGCTTATTATGTGGCCTCAACCGGGGCCAAGGCCCCGTCACACTGGAAGGAAGGAGTGCTGACCCAAGGAGAGGAGTACCACCCGGTAGTCAATGTAAGCTGGGAGGATGCAGCCCGATTTGCTGCCTGGTGCGGCAAAAGGCTTCCTCGAGAGGAGGAATGGGAACGCACGGCATTCGGAGAAAGCGCACGCAAGTATCCCTGGGGTGACAGTTACCGGCCCGGGGCGGCCAATATCTGGAGTGAAGGGTTGAACCGCACGGCCAGGGTGGGAAGCTATCCCGATGATAAAAGTCCATTCGGGGTTTTCGATCTTGTGGGTAATGTCTCCGAATGGGTGGATAGCTGGCTTGACAGTGATAAAACCTACAGGGTTTATCGCGGCGGCAGTTACTATGTGAACGAGACCGATCCCTCGCTATTCAGCCGTGATGGTCTCTATTCGATAAGCAAGAATAAGTATATCGGCTTCCGCTGTACCATGGATTTCAAGCCATCAAGGTAAATTATCAATCCGGACAGTATTGGGCACGGATTGCTGTCCCGCGGGGAATTTCTTTCTGCAAATCCTTTCGATTAATATCCGGATTATTCGGAACCTTATTCGTGCTTCAATTCCACCAGTTTTTATTTTCCTTATCCTGTCCGGTTTTTTCCTTGTTTTCTTCTCTCTTGCTGTCTTTTATATCTTCCTTATCGGCAGCGCATAAATTTATTTTCAACCCGCCGGAAACCTTGGAGCCGAAAGCTACTGCTCCATAAGCTCTGCGGCCTGCGGCCACGGCACCCGCACTCCTGCCGAAACTCACGGCCACCGCTCCAGCAGCTGCAGCAAGCCCCACTGAAATTGCGCCAGCCGAAATAATCCCGATGCTTATAGAGCCGGTGGCGACTAAACCAACGGCAAATCTGCCTACAGCGATTAAACCTGTCGCCTTATCTCCGATAGCGATAATTCCCCTGGCCGACTTACTGGAAATATGCAGCAGCGGGATGCCAAAAATCTTTTTCTTGCTCGTGAAATCCGCTTCTAATCCGTTGAGCATCAACTTCCTCCTTTGCGAACGGTTAAAAATGTTAAAAAGTGTTGAAATTTATTTTCTTCTGCTTGAAGGATGGGCAGCGTAAGGGCACGGCATGCCGTGCCCCTATGAGATATTGATTTATCAAGGCTGCTACTTCAACTCCTGGTTGGAGAAAATAACTTCTCCGAAACGATCCGGGTCATGGAAAGTGCGGCCGGAAACAGGCGACCATGCGCTGCCCTCTCCCGGGTCCCCGGCTCCCTCAGGCCTATCGATACGGTAGAGGTTCAGTCTCCAGAGGTCGCCATCCCGGGGAGGATTATGCAGGGCATTATAAATATCCTTTAAAGGAAGGGCCAGCTCGACACTCCAGCCAGTGTCCTTATCCGCGGGGTTGTTCACCGTGCCTTCCACAAAGACCGCCCACTTTATCTCGAAACTGTTCCAGGCCAGGATGCCGGTAATTGTCTGGCCCCTGTTCAAAATATAACCATCCCAGAGCGCCCCCAGAGGGTTAACTTCCAGCTCCAGGTAATTGTCCTTATCTCCGCTCGGATCGATAAAAACCTCGACCACCTCCTCGTTGTACAGCGGTTCATCCCTCTGTTTCAACGTGGCCCAGATATGAGTGTCAACACATTTCCAGGCGACATAGATATACTGGTCATTCCATACAATCCAGGCCGTGGTGGCCTGTTTTGGTTCCTGGCCGTTTTTAACCCGCAGTTTTATCGGCTCGGCTTTCTTCCAGACAGGCTCATCCAATTTACCATCCACATTGATCGGCGAGGGGGTACGCTTGATAGTATAGTGATGAGTCGCCAGGGCCGCTTTAGGAACCCCTTCAGGGCTGGTCGAGACAGTAAGCGGCAGCGTAAACAAAGCCGCAGCCAGGAGAAAAAGCATTACTTTCTTCATCTGTGAGCCTCCTTTTCCATAGAAATAGCAGTATTTCTTCTACGATATTTAACCCACCGGATATTTATAACCTGAAATGCCTCCTTTTTCTTCTTTTTTCCCAGAGCGGGATGAATACGTAGTACGATCAGGCAGCCAGCGGATACACTCCAAACTCCTGCGCAGTGTCATAGCAGGCGACAATTTTTTCAGGACTCGTTCCTGCCTGGATGTTGTGGATCGGATTAAAGATATAACCTCCTCCAGGAGCGAAAATGCGAATTCGTTCTTTTACATCCTCCACCAGCTCATAACGGGGAGCGAAAGGCAGTTTGTTCTGTGTGTCCACCCCACCGCCCCAGAAAACCAGACAGTCACCGAAAGTCTTCTTGAGCCACGATGGATCCATACCCTGAGCCGAGGTCTGCACGGGATTGAGGATATCGACTCCGCACTCGATAAGCGGTTCAATCAGGTTGGGGATGGAACCGCAGCAATGTAAAAAGACCTTGAGGCTGGTGTGCTCGTGAATCCAGGAAAAGACCTTTTTATAGTGCGGGGCGAATACCTCCCTGAAAATATCAGCGCTGAACCATTCCGAATTCTGTGTGCCCAGGTCATCGGCAAAAACAACAGCTTCCACATACTTGCCGGCAGCCTGGTTGTACTGTTCGATCACCGGTATGTTACATTCCACAGCTTTGTCCAGGATTTCCCCCACAGCCTCAGGCTCTTCGTAAATAGAACAGAGCCAGTTCTCCATGCCGCCCGCCTGGAGCCAGAAAAGACCGTACCCGACAGCGGCCCCGAGCACCGCATAATGAGTATTTTCGTAAAGGCTGCGGGCAGTCCTTTCGTAGTACCGTAATTCTTGATCACTCAAGCTGTCGGGCAGAGTGAAATCCTGTATCTTGGGTAGAGGTGCGGGTTTCACGGGTAGGGGGTCAAAATAATAGCCTGATGACGGCATGACCGCCACCCGCTTTCCCTCCCGGCTGAGCAGGAAAACATTACCCGATTCATCGGTCTCGGTTGTGAACCCGGAGGGCATCATGAGACAGGGCCAGCCTTCCGGCTGCCAGGGCTTATACCCATCGGCGTTGTTCACATTCCAGTTCTCACCCCAGCCGGCGCGAAAATTGGGCAGGCCGACCACGTCTATCCCCAGCCGCTCCCGCACCGGCTCCTCAACCCAGGCCAGCATCTGGGCAACATCCCACACCCGCACCTCGCCCTCTTTTATGCCCAGATATTTTTTAAGCTCACTGTAAGCCAGGGCTGAAATGCCTGTCGAACCCATTCCCCCCAGGTCCACAGGCACCCGGTCCGGTTCCTGGTGCGCCAGCGCTTTTCTCACCCGTTCTCTCGAGTTTATTCTCTACCCCCTGCACGTCCAGAATATTACCAATCCGGGAAGACTCTCAGTCGCATTCCTGGTCTCAACAAGCGCCGTGCGCGTAGACCACCTTGACCGGCTCTTTCCCTGTGCGGCGCGTGGCGTGGGATATCCCTTTCGGTATATAAACCGCAGAGCCGGGCCTTACAGGATGTACCGTACCGCCTATAACTATCTCCCCCGCCCCGGACACCACATAAACCGCCTCCTGGTCATTGTGGACCTGAAGCGGTCCGAAAGTTTCGCTGGTATACTCGGCAACTCCCAGGTTAAAGCCATTGGCAGCTCCGAGCGCCGCATTGATCAGCTCTTTGCTCCAGCGATCCGGATATTCCTTGCGCTCGACTTCACTCTCGTGAATCGGCCGCAAACCTTGGCTCATATTCTCTCCCGGGAATAAATTTCAGCACATTCTTGGATACGGCAAATATAGGGCCGGTGGGGTCTATGGTCAATAGTCAGAATTCTTGGAATGGAAAAAAGTCTGACAGAAAATAGAAGTAAGGAGGTTGGAAATTTCTCTCACAGCCCCAGGAAGAGGATAGCCACACCGCAGGCGGCAATGGTCAGTCCGGCAATGAAATGGCTCAGCCGCTCAAGTATCCCCAGCCGTACCCGCTTAGCCCCGGAATAAAGGGTCAGTACCACGGCGAGCATGGTCCCCACAGTGGCAATACTGAAAAGGCCAGCTACCAGGAAAGCGCCGGAAAAATTATGCTCTGCAGCCGGATACATGAGAAGGGGAATTAGCGGTTCACAAGGCCCGAAAACGAAAATGATAAAAAGCACCCAGGGTGTACTTGACACTTTTGACTCTTTACCGGGAAACTCGTGGCGGTGGGAGGAGGCATGGTTTAATTCAACAGCGGAATGGGGATGGGAATGACTATGGGGGTGCTCGTGGATCACCCCGCCGTTATGCAAATGCAAATGTTTGTGCCCCTTAGGGAAAAAGAAGCGCCAGAGCCCCCAGAGTGCGTAAATGCAGCCGAAAATAAAAAGGAGCCAGGCGGCTATCTCTCCCCTTGCCGACTCCACTTTCTCCAGCTTGCCGACAACTATTCCGGCGGCCAATCCGAGAGCGCCGAGGATAACCGAACTTCCCACATGCCCGAGGCCGCAAAGAAAGGTAATCAGGCCGGTCCTCGACATGCCCCAGTTCCTGGTACGGGCCAGGGCGACAAAGGGCAGGTAATGGTCCGGCCCGAGAAGGGTATGGGTCACCCCGATAGCGACTGCTGCGGTGGACAGGGCGAAAAGTTCCTGGGTCACGAAAACTCTCTTTCTTGACTTATAGATTATAAACTGCCCTAAATGTTGTGTTACTCATAGAAAAAAAGTGTTACTAATTTAATATGTCCATTTTTTAAAAACAAGGCTTGCCTGCCTGGCATTCTTGTTTTACTTTCCGTGACAAAGTGTTTATTGGCTTTATCCCTAGAATTATAAGGAGACTTTTAATGGATCGTTTTTCCGGATTCAGCGCGGAATCTTTCGCCTTCATGCGGGAACTCAGGGATAACAACAATACCGCCTGGATGGCCGCCAACCGGCAGGGCTGGGAAAGGCTCAAAGGAGAATTTAAAGCTCTGTGCGTGGCTCTGACACCTTTTTTGAACGACCTCGATCCCGAGCTGGAGACCGAGCCCAAGACAGGCCGGTGCCTGGGAAGGATAAACCGGGACATCCGTTTCAAGGCTGACAAGAGGCCGTATAACGAATATATCGATGTGATGTTCTATCCTAAGTCCTACGGCCGCACCAAAGTACCGGGCTTTGGCGTGGGTATCACCGCCGAGCACTGCTATCTCGGCACATGGCTCGGGGCCACGATGATCTACTGGCGCGAGCGCCTGGTGGCCAATATCGCCGCCTACCCGCAGATCTTCGAAAAATACCTCGCCGAAAACAATAATTTCAAGGATTTCTCTATTGACGGCGAAAGCTTTAAAAGGCAGAAAGTGGCTGGTCTGCCGCCCCTTTCCAGCGAATGGGCGCGCCGCAAATTCTATTACATGGGCCTGCTTGTTCCGCCGGAGGAGACAGTGGCCCTGGGCAGCGAGATTGTCAAATCAGCCGAGGAAACGATCCTCAGGCTTTATCCGCTGTTGCTATTCGCCACCAGCGAGCGGCCAGTGGCAGATCTCGAGCTCTTCCGGAGGAAAATCCCGGCACTGGGCTGAAAAAAACGTAACACATAAATTTAATGTTAAAAATAAAGTAACATGTTATTTTTCAAAGAATTGTAGGGGCAAGGCATGCCTCGCCCGCTCGATATTGTGATTTGAAAATGAATTTGTCGCTCTAGGGCGCGATAAACCGTGCCTATGCTAAAAATATGAAAACCATCCACCGCATAATAATCGGCGACTCGCGCCGGATGAAAGAGATTTCCGACCAGACAGTCCACCTAGTGGTCACTTCTCCTCCTTACTGGCAGCTCAAGGATTACGGATCAGGGGCACAGATCGGATTCAACGATACTTATGAAGACTATATCAACAGCCTCAACCTGGTCTGGGCCGAGTGCATCCGGGTGCTCCATCCGGGATGCCGCCTTTGTGTTAATATCGGCGACCAGTTCGCCCGCGCGGTCTATTACGGCAGGTATAAGGTAATCCCTATCCGCACCGAGATAATCAAGTTCTGTGAAAGTGCGGGTCTTGACTACATGGGCGCGATAATCTGGCGGAAAGTCACCACTACCAACACTACCGGCGGGGCCACTATCATGGGCTCATTCCCTTATCCGCGGAACGGAATACTGAAGATAGACTACGAGTTCATTCTCCTTTTTAAGAAACCTGGCCAAGGCCCAATGGTAAACGAGGAGATAAAGGAAAAATCGAAGCTCACCATTGACGATTGGAACGAGTATTTCGCCGGGCACTGGAATTTCCCGGGCGAGAGACAGGATAAGCACTTAGCCATGTTCCCGGAGGAGCTGCCCCGGAGGCTTATCCGCATGTTCACCTTTGCCGGGGACACTGTGCTCGACCCCTTCTTAGGCAGCGGCACCACCACCCTGGCTGCGAAAAATCTCCAGCGTAACTCAGTCGGCTATGAAATAAACGGGGATTTTCTGCCCGTGATCAGGGAAAAGCTCGGATTGGAGCAGAAAACCATGTTCGATGAAGCCGAGTTCGAGATCATCCGCCAGGCGAAAAAAGAAACGGACTTCAAAAGAGAAATAAAGAAACTGCCATATGTATTTCGCGACCCTGTGAAATTCGATAAGAAAGCAGATCCGAAGAAATTCAGTTTCGGCTCGAAAATAGAGAATGTAGAACACAAATAAGCCTGAACGATATTGCAACTGTTGGTTGTCATTATAATTGTAGGGGCGGTTCGCGAACCGCCCCTACTGTTTTTTTCGACGCACTTATAATGAAAGATAATTGTAAAAAGACCGGTCTGCAGTTGCTTTGTAGGCCGGTCTTTTTATTGGAAAAAAAATACTATCAAAATCACCCTATTTGCGGAAGCAAGTCTCCAGGAGCTTCTCATCCACGGGCTTGGTAAAGAAGCTCACTACTATGGTAATGATCAGGGACAGCGGGAAGATAATAAAAAGAGGATCGATCACTGTCCAGGGAAAAGAGACCAGAGTGGGTTTGCCGAAAATAGCCTGGCAGATACCTAAGGCCGCGGACTCCTTGGCATGGATGAAAAGTAGGTGGATTACGCTGCCGAAAAAGCCGACCACCAGCCCGGCTTTTGCCGCAGCCGGAGTCACCCACTTAAAGTAAAGGCCCAAAGCGTACATGGGCAGGAATGAGGAGGCACAGAGGCCGAAAAAGATCGCCGTGCCCGGCGCGATTATACTTATCGGGAGCACATAGCCTAAAGTCATCACGATAATCACGCCGATTGCTATGGCCCATCTGGTAATGAGCACAGTGTTGTCTTTTTCCCGTTTGCGGGTAAGCTGCTGGAAAATGTCGCGGCTCATCGCCGTACCCATGGCGTGAAACTGGCTCGACAGCGTACTCATTGCCGCGGCAAGCAGGGTAATCATGAAAATTATTCCGAACCACTTGGGCAGCGCCTCGGAAATATAAAGGGGAATTATATTGTCGACATTCCCGGCGGCAGCGGCTACGGCAATCTTGCCCTGGGTCTGGAAAAAGTAGACATTGCTCAGGCTGCCCACGATAAAAGCCACACCGGTCATCATGAAAATGAAAATACCGCCGACAATCACCGCGCGGTTCAATTCCCTGCGGCTTTTTACGGTCATGAAGCGCACCACGAGCTGGGGCTGGGCCAGAACTCCGATTCCCACACCCATGACAATGGTGCTCACCAGAATCCACCACCACGAACTGAATGCCGTAGGCATGGAAGTCCAGCCCACATGCCCGGATTTGGCCAGGCTTTCGGGAACTTTATCAGCCAGATCAGTCAGCGCCTGGTGGGCAGTGGTGAACCCGCCGAGGGATACATAGGTGAAGATAAAGAGTATAGTCATGCCGACAAACATGATTACGCCTTGGGCGGCATCGGTATACATCACGCCCTTCAGGCCCCCGGCGATCACATAAGAGGCCATGATCAAGGTCAGGATAAGCAGAGAGGCCAGATAAGGTATGCCCATATTGGTTTCGATGAATCTGGCGCCGCCGATCAGGACCACCCCGGCATAAAGCGGCATGCCGATAAAAATCACGGCCCCGGAAAAGACCTGGATAAACTTGCTGCCGTACCTTCGGCCCATGAATTCAGGAAAGGTGTGGGCGTCCAGATGATAGCCCATAACCCTGACCCGATTGCCGAACACTACGAAAGCAATGAAAATACCGACAAAAATATTGAGGAAAGTCAGCCACAAAAGGCCCATACCGAAAAGCCCGGCGTACCCGCCGAATCCTACAATGGCCGAAGTGGAAATAAAAGTGGCCCCGTAAGAGAGAGACATGATAAAGGGGTGCTGACGGCGGCCGGCAACCAAATAGTCTGTGGCTCCGCTGGTTTTTTTATACCCCAGGAATCCGAGGTATCCGATCAGGAGCAGGTAGATAACAATAGCTGCAGCAGTTGTGAACATAGGTTAAGACCCCCTGTTTTTCTGTGCGCTTTGCTTAATACGGAAATGAAATGGTAATATAAGGCCGTCATTCATTCTGTCCGCGCTTCAACTCATTAGAGGGCCTTGCTTATCTCATCCTCTTCTTTAGCCCACTTCACTTTCTCTTCTTCGATAGTCTCGCCGTCTTTGTTCCAGTTGATCAGGCCGTAAACGATACAAAGAACACTGCTCAAAATACAGAGGAGGTAGACTATGACTATCCAGGGATCTGCGATTCCGAACATTAATCCTCCTTCGGTTCTTCCCCGGGATTCAGGTTTTAAAAGGTGACTTCAAGCTGATTGCGGAAAGCGAAAGCCCCGTCGTCAAAACCGCGCCTTTTCATATAACCCGCGGGCTTGATATAGGCAAAAATGAACTGGTAGTTGAAATTCTTCCAGACCGGCGCGTTAAATATATTGTCAAACTCCCAGCCGAAAGTATCCCGTTCCTGGGTGCGGCCCAGCCAGATCGGGGTGAAAGTATAATTGCAATTTTTAGGCAGGCTCCAGGTCGAGGTTATTTTGAAATAAATGGTGTTCTCCAGCCCCGGGGCCAGGTTCTCGGCCATGCCGCGTGAGTGCGTGCCGAAGAAGTGACTGCTGTTGTGTGTCTGGTGAATGAAGCGGTATTCATAAGCAAAGGCATAGGGATAGAACGGGCCGACTCCCACATAACCTTCGAACTTGTCCGCAGTCTTGGGATCATCGCCGGAGCCGATACCGAACTCAGCGGACAATTTCAGCTTTTTATTAAGCACTGCCGGAGCGGCCAGGTTTGCCATAAACATCGATCCCTGCCAGTCTATACCCGTGCCGCCGAAAATCTGATCCTTGCCTTTCTGAATGTTGAACTCGGACTTCAAGGCCCAGCCTGCAGGCAGAGCCAGATTAGCGGTTAGGCCCAGGTTGATATGGTGCAGATAATTCAGGTTCAGGCTGTGGTCACGGAAATGGGTCAGGAACACACCGAGCTTCGATTTCTCTACCGGAACTGATAAATCGGCGAAAAAGAGGTCCGCATCATCGATGTCGTTGATTTTTAAATCGCTATTGTAATTCTCGCGGACACCCTCGAAGTATTTCATGGCGCCGAAGCGGAAATAGGGCTTTTTCTCGTCGAGGCTGGTATAGAACTGGTAGCCGAAAACCGTGGCAATACTGGTGTTGGTATAGAGACCGCAGCCGAGGATAAATGGCTGGCGGCCGAATTTGAGCTTCATCTTCATCCGCGGGACCTTAACGTCCATCCAGGCCTGGCGCAGGTTCATCTCCCAGGCCGAATTGGTGTTGCGCCGCAGGGGAAGTTTCATCGATATCGGCTTACCCTGAGAGTCCAGTACAGTGAAAGGAACATCTTCGGGCAGCACTTCCTCACCGGTCTGGATCGTATTGTAGCGGAATTCCTGGCCCAGGAAAATGAGCTTGTTCAATTCAAAAAAGGCAGTGACATTTTCATTGGGCGTAATCATGAATTCAAGGCTGAGATCGCTGTAATAGCAATGACGGTTGAGGGAACCTTTCTCGGACTGATTGGTGTTTCTGACAAAGTCCAGGTCATAATACCTGCCGCGGTACTGCATGTGCCCGCTGAATTTGAAAAGCGTGTTGCTCTCATCCTTGAGCTGCCAGCCGTAACTCTCTGTGGTGCCAAAGGTGAGCAAAACCGCGATCAAGATGCGCCAGAAATGTTTCATCTCTCCTGCTCCTTAGATTAAAGGGAACATGATCCGGCGGCTCCGGGGGAGTGTTACTCCTCTCCAAAGCCCTTAGATAACAGACAATCGTATCAGAGTTTGTATACCTCCTCTCCAGTTAAAAGTTTTACTCCTTTCTGCTGTAAAATGCCGATTGCCCGGTCAATCTCCTCGACACGGAAAATCACCACCGCCCCCTCGGCCCGTTTCTCCACGAAAGCGTACAGGTATTCCACGTTCAGGTTGGCATCGCGGAAAATTTTGAGTACCAAAGCCAGTCCGCCCGGCACATCGGGCACCTCAGCGGCAATGACCTCGGTGAAACGGGTGGTGAAGCCGGCGCCGTGCAAGGCCTTGTAAGCATCATCGGGCTTATTGACAATCAGGCGCAGTATGCCGAAATCGCTGGTATCGGCCAGAGACAGGGCACGGATATTGATCTTTTTAGCCCCCAGGATGTCGGCCACCTCGCCCAGGCGGCCGGCGCGGTTTTCCAAAAATACGCTGATCTGTTTTACACGCATGATAACATCCTCTCTTTTAATGTTTCAGTGTCCGCCGCATGATAAAGCGGCAAGCTGAGGTATCAGCCGGACTGCATTGGCGTAAAAGATTTTCTCCTCTACGGCGGTTCCCAGTCCCAGGCGGAGCAAGTTTTTCACCTCTGTCTCCTGGTCCAGCCACGGACTGTCCGTTCCGAACATAATGTAGTCATCGCCCTGCCTTGAGATTATCGCACGAATGCGCTCATCGCTTATCTCGCCGAAACTGAAAGAGGTATCCATGTAAACAGGTTTGCCCAACAGACAGTTTTCTACTTCATCCCACATCCGGTAGCCTCCCATATGGGTAGCCACCATTTTCAGCCCCGGGACCTGGTCGAGAAGTCTGGCCAGCCTTGCCGGCTCGCCGCCGTAAGGGGGTCTATAGGAGAGATCCTCTCCGGCATGGAAAACCACCAGAGTTCCGCTGTCGCGCAGGGCGGCGAAAAAGGGCAGAAGTGCTGGGTCATCGGGCTTGAACTCCTGGTAGTCCGGATGCAGCTTCACCCCGACAAACCCCAGTCCAAGCGCTTCTTCGAGGTCTTTCCGCCAGTCCGGCGACACGGGATGGAGCGCGGCCATGATAAACAGGCGGCTGTTTCCCGCTTGAGCGCCGAAACGGTTGATCGAACCCACTTTCTCCCGGTTCGTGGCCACTGGCAGGGAAACGCTCGATTGGATACCGGCCCGGTCCATCGAGGCGATAAGTCCCGCTGAGGTCCCATCCGTAAACGCCTTGTGGTCCGATGTGCCCTCCATTTTGGCAATCGCCTCGCGGGCTACCTTGTCCGGAAAAAAGTGCGTATGGAAGTCGATGATCGGCAAAGCTTCCCCCTTAATTTTTAGGCCGCTGATCGATAACCCGCTTGGCCTTGCCTTCGCTGCGGGCTATGGTCCGCGGCTCGACCAGCTTGACTTTAACCGAAATGCCGAGCACTGATTCAATCTCGCTTTTGATCACCCGCTGAAGGCTTTCCAGCTTTTTGATTTCATCCGAGAAAAAGCGCTCATTGACCTCTACCTGCACCTCCAGGGCATCCAGCGTGCCCTCGCGGTGGACTATGAGCTGGTAATGGGGCTCGGCTTCTTTTATTCCCATGAGCACGCTCTCGATCTGGGAGGGGAAGACATTGACGCCGCGAATGATGAACATGTCATCCGTGCGGCCGGAAATACGCGCCATGCGCACATGGGTCCTGCCGCAGGGGCAAGGCTGCAAGTTGAGGCTGGTTACGTCCCTGGTTCGATAACGGATCAGCGGGAAGGCTTCTTTGGTGATTGTGGTTATCACCAGCTCGCCTCTTTGCCCGGGTCCGAGAACCTCGCCTGTTTCCGGGTTGATGATCTCCGGGATGAAATGATCATCGAAAACATGCAGGCCGTTTTTCTCCATGCATTCATTGGCCACTCCCGGGCCGATAATCTCGGAAAGCCCGTAAATATCGAGGGCGTCGATACCCAGCTTTTCTTCGATAGACACCCTCATAGCATCGCTCCAAGGCTCCGCTCCAAACACTCCTACTCTCAACGGCAGTTTCCGGATATCCACGCCCATTTCCCCTGCTACCTCGGCGATATAGAGCGAATAGGAGGGAGTGCAGCAAAGCACCGTGGAGCCGAAATCCTCGAGCACCATGACCTGCCGCTTGGTATTTCCTCCCGATATGGGAATCATCACGGCCCCGACACGCTCTCCGCCGTAATGGATTCCCAGACCGCCGGTGAACATTCCGTAGCCGTATGCGTTCTGAATGATATCTTTCACTCCGACATCCGCGCAGCCGAAACAACGCGCCATCACCTCGGACCAGATATCCAGGTCCGCCCTGGTGTAGCCGACCACTGTGGGTTTACCGGTTGTGCCGCTTGAGGAATGGATTCTGACCACCTCTTCCATAGGCACGGTAAAGAGGCCGAAAGGATAGTTGTCCCGCAGATCATCCTTGGTAGTGAAAGGCAGGTGCTTGAGGTCATTGACACTCTTGAGGTCATCGGGCTTGATCTTCTTAGAGTCGAAAGCGCGGCGGTAGAAAGGGACGCGCTCGTAAACGCGGCGGCACGTGGCCGCCAGTCTTTCCTTCTGGAGCTTATGCCTCTCTTCCAGAGGCATGGTCTCATATTTTTTGTTCCAGATCACGGCTCCTCCGCTAGCTTTGAATATAATTACGGATTGTCCCGGTGGAAAAATCGGGAATAATACTTTCGAAAATGACAGGTATAAATATCTCTTCCGGACTGGTTGCATCCGGTCGATTTTCGGAGTCAAACCAAAATAATCGCCCACTAGCGGCAGCCACGACTTTTTTCACCTGACCTGATCCTGAAATAAGCCTGCCGTGCCCTGGCTTTTTCCTGGTTCTCTATCTGGCGGGATTTAAAATAAAAAATTTTTTTCTTTTCCGGTTTATTTTTCAGGCCTTAAGCCCTGTAATCTCGGCCCGCAAGACATTTTCTCACCGCCTGCCGGCCTAACTGGAAGGCCCGGCGGTTAATTTCGAGAAAATCCTCTTTGACATGTTCCTTCAGGGCGGCAAGCCAGTACTCTTCGGGCAAGGGGAGAATTCTGCTCAAAGCGCCTAAGATTACGGTATTCATGGAGCGTAAATCCCCTGCCGCGAGCGACAGCTCCGGCCCTTTGATTACTACCAGCCTGTTTTCATAAATACGGCCCAGGCGCTCGAGCGCATCCTCCGGGTAAGATGCTTTGCCGCTCGACACAGAGGCCGGATCCATGCGGAATTCATTCACAACGATCATGCCGTCACTGTCCAGATAATATGCCCAGCGGAGCGCTTCCAGCATCTCCATGGCCATCAGGAAGTTCGCCCGGCCGACCGGAATAAGCGGGGAGTAAACTTTTTCGCCGAAACGCACGTGGCTGTTTACCGAGCCTCCACGCTGGCTCATCCCGTGCACCTCGCTCTTCTTGACATCGAAACCGGCAAGAAGGGCGCATTTGCTCAACACCTCTGAGGCGAGTAGTATCCCCTGGCCGCCTACGCCGACAATCAGCACATTGGCCATTCCCTTTTTTTCGGTCATAAGGTCAAGGCCCCGCTGGGGCACACGGTGGTGCAAAGGCCGCAGCCGGTGCAGGTTGCCAGGTTTATCCGCGGCTTGCCGCTCCCGGCGTCCAGGTTAATAGCCGGACAGCCGATACGCAGGCAGGCCCCGCAGGCAGTGCAGATATCCTCATCCAGGCTGACTTTGGGCTTTTTCAGCCGCCTTTCCTCAGGCAGAAGGCAGCAGGCGCGCTCGGCTATAACCACCGCCGGCCCGTTAAACTCGAGGGCCTCCTTAAGCACACTCTGCAGCAGAGTTACATCGTAAGGATCGACTGTAACCACGAATTTCACGCCCAGCGCCCGGGCCAGGGCTTCATAATTTACTCTGGGAGCGACTTTTCCGTCGAGCGTTTTTCCGCTTCCGGGATGCTCGTTCTGGCCGGTCATTGCCGTAGTCCGATTATCCAGAATCACAACAACTGTCCGCCCGCCATTATATACTATATTCATCAACGGCTCTATACCGGAGTGCAGGAAAGTGCTGTCCCCGATAACCCCGACCACCCGCTTCCGGCTTTTGTCGCCAAGCCCGCGCTCGATCCCGTAAGCCATGCCGATCGAAGCCCCCATACAGAGGCAGGTATCCATGGAATCGAGCGGGGGAAGAGCGGCCAGGGTATAACAGCCGATATCGCCGGTCACAGTCAGCCGAAGTTTTTTCAGGGTCATGAACACGCCGCGGTGGGGACAGCCCGGGCAGAGAACAGGGGGACGAGGCGCACTCCTGGCTGTTTCGGCAAGTTCGACATCCCCGGGAGAATACTCTTCTTCAGATCCTTCTCCGAACATCCGTGAGACTTTGTCCGGGGTCAGCTCACCGAGCGGATAACGGGGATTCGGAGTATCGCTCAATCCCACTCCCATGGCCCGGATTTCTGTCTCCAGGAATGGATCGAGCTCTTCCACCACGAAAACTTTTTCCACCGAGGAGGCAAAACCGGCAATCTTTTTCCCGGGGAGAGGATAGGTCAGGCCAAGCTTGAGTACCGAGACATCGGGAAGGGCCTCGCGAACATAATTGTATATATTTCCTGCGGTAATCACTCCCTGTTTCCCCCGGCGCTCGATCCTGTTGAGCGGAGAAGTTTCCACTTCTTCCCTGAGCCGGGCCATTTTTTCTTCCAGGCGGGCGCGCATGACAATGGCATTAGCCGGGATCATCACGTTCCGGAGAAAGTCCTTCCGGTAGCCGGGAGAGGGCTGCTCTACTCTTGAACCGGAAAAGGCTATCGATTTGCTATGGCAGACACGTGTAGTCATCCGGAAAAGCACCGGCAGCTCAAAACGTTCGCTTAAAGCATAAGCCTCCTTGAGAAACTCGATGACCTCGCCGCTGTCCGACGGCTCGAACATGGGAAGCTTGGCGAATCTGGCGTAATGGCGATTATCCTGTTCGTTCTGCGAGGAATGCATCCCCGGGTCGTCCGCAGTGACAATCACCAGCCCGCCGCGTACTCCGGTATAAGCTAAGGTCATCAGCGGATCTGAGGCCACATTAAGCCCCACATGCTTCATGGTGACCAGCGCCCTCAGTCCGGCGAGAGAAGCGCCGGCTGCTGTTTCCAGGGCAACTTTTTCGTTCGGAGCCCACTCGCTGTGCACATCCGGATAACCGGCAAGAGTTTCCAGGATCTCCGTGCTCGGGGTACCGGGATAGCCGGAAGCGAACGAGACTCCAGCCTCCCAGGCGGCCTGGGCCACAGCTTCGTTGCCGCTTAAAAGACTCTTTCGCAAACCTTTCATTATTTCTTCGGAAACAGTGGCCATTTTTTTGTTTTAAATATAATAATTTGAAAAACAATAATTTACATCGATAGATCCGAATCTGTCTCGCTGAATTTTCTATTCTTGAAAATTCAGCGATCCCCGGCGGTTTCAGTATCCGGCTCTGAGGTAACCAGCAGGAGCAGACAAAGCCGCAATTTAAGCTGATTTCACGGTTTTTGTCAATAAAGTTCTTAAAATATTAAACGTCAATCCTCAACAGTTGTCAATAAAGATTTTCTAATTGAAACTTGCGAAAAAATTGACAAGGCCGGGCTATTATATTTATAATGAAAGCGTTCTCTTCTCAATAAAACCTTACACGTTCAGCAACTGAACCAGGAAGGACTCTAATGGCCACTCGCAGAATTATGCTGTCGGAAAAGGAGATGATCCAGCGCTGGTACAATGTCGCTGCCGACTTGCCCAAGCCTCTGGCACCTCCGCTCAATCCGGGCACGGGTAAACCGCTGACTCCCGATGCCTTAAGACCGATCTTTCCCCTGGCGCTTATCGAGCAGGAAGTCTCGCAGGAGCGCTGGATCGAAATTCCCGATCCGGTGAACGAGGTGCTCAGCCTGTGGCGTCCTACTCCCCTGGTTCGGGCTTACAATCTGGAAAAGGAGCTGGGAACCCCGGCCAGGATCTATTACAAGAACGAAAGTTTAAGCCCTCCGGGAAGCCACAAGCCCAATACCGCTGTGGCCCAGGCTTATTTCAACAAATTAGAGGGCATCAAGCGTATCGCCACCGAGACCGGAGCCGGCCAGTGGGGCAGCGCTCTGGCTTACGCCTGCGACAGGTTCGGAATGAAGTGTACAGTGTACATGGTGCGGGTAAGTTATGACCAAAAACCCTACCGCAAGAGCCTCATGCACATCTGGAACGCCGAGGTTTTCTCCAGCCCGACCGACAGAACGAACTGCGGCAGGGATTTCCTCAAGCGCTTCCCCGGCACGACCGGCAGCCTGGGCATGGCCATCTCGGAAGCGGTCGAAGATGCAGCCACCCATGATGACACTAATTACTCCCTGGGCAGCGTGCTCAATCATGTCATGCTCCACCAGACAGTGATCGGCCTCGAAGCCCAGAAACAGTTCAAGATCGCCGGAGATTACCCGGATATCCTTATCGCCTGCACGGGCGGGGGAAGCAATTTCTCCGGTTTTACTTTCCCCTTTGTCCCGGACAAGCTCAAGGGCCGCAATATCCGGATAATTGCCGCTGAACCCTCAGCCTGCCCCAGTCTTACCAAGGGACCTTTCCGTTACGACTTCGGCGATACCGGGAAAATGACCCCGCTGCTCAAGATGAACACCCTGGGACATGTTTTTGTCCCACCCGGAATCCATGCCGGCGGCCTGCGCTACCATGGAATGGCGCCGCTGGTCAGCCATCTCAAAGACCTGGGAATCATCGAGGCCGTGGCCCTGCACCAGATCGAATGCTTCGATGCCGGTGTCCTCTTCGCCCGCACCGAGGGCACTATACCTGCGCCGGAGACCAACCACGCCATCCGTGCCGTAGTGATCGAGGCCCTTAAATGCAAGGAAACCGGCGAAGCGAAATGCATCGCCTTCAATTTCAGCGGCCACGGCCATCTGGATCTCTCGGCCTATGAGAAATATTACGAGAAAGGGCTCGATGATTACGAGTTACCGCAGGAAAAAATCGACGAGGCCCTGAAAGAAGTCCCCGTAGTGGAGTAATCTCTGTGTGCAAAATTGTAGCCAGGGATTTTTCCCGGGGCGGGGAAAAAGATCCGGATAGAATTTCAACTCTCAATTTGCGGAGCACCAGATGAAAGAACGCCGCCAGTTCATCAAGGAGCTCGGAATCGGGGCTCTCTCGGGCTTTGCTTTGGTCTCCATGGCCAGAGCGCAGGGATATACGCCTCAGAAGCCTGATTTCGGCACCGGCAAGAAGGTACGGGTGGGGATTATCGGGGCCGAAAACAGCCACACTGTAGGTTTCGGCAACATATTCAACAAGGAGAAGAAATTTCCGGGAGTAGAGGTGGTGGCTGTGTGGGGCGAGACCGATGAGTTCGCAGCGAAAGCGGCCCAGGCCGGCGGAATCCCTAAAATAGTCAAGAAACAGGAGGAGCTTCTGGGGATGATCGATGCCCTGATTATCGATCACCGGCACCCGAAGTACCACGCCCAGGCAGCCGTACCGTTCATCCAGGCCCGCATCCCCACCTTTGTCGACAAGCCGTTCACCTACCGGGTGGATGAAGCGCGGGAACTTCTTGAGCTGGCTGAAAAATACAAGACTCCGATTACCTGTCTCAGTTCCGTTGGCTGTGGGCCGGGCCCGGATGACATGGCCGCCCAGGTCAAGGACCTGGGCGAGCTTACCTCGATAGTGGTCACCGGCCCGGCGGAGATCGACAGCAAGTACGGCGGGATATTTTTCTACGGCGTGCATATCGTAGAACAGTTGTTCAAGGTTTTCGGCGACGATGCCCGGGCTGTGCGCGCCACCCGACAGGGGAAGCGCACCACATTCCAGATCGAGTTCGAATCCGGAAACCTGGCCACGGCCATCATTTCCCTGGAGCGGGAGGTTTACTGTGTCACGGACAAGGGGATGGTGCAGATAAAGTCCCAGTACGAGAAGGATAACGAGATTTACATGTACGCCGCTATAGTGAAAATGTTCCAGACCGGCGAGGAGCCGCGCACCCACGCCAGCATTATCAAAACAATCGCCACCCTGGAGGCCATGGAGCGCTCGGTGATGACCGAGGAATGGGAATTTCTAGTAATTTGAAAATCGGCAATCCGGGTCATTCTCTTCAAATTAAAAGCCGCTGCCGGATATTCCGGCAGCGGCTTTTAACGTATGTGAAGACAATTATTATTAAGCCAAATATTTTCCCGGAAATACTACTCAGGGCATAAAATTGTTTGCATCTATCCGTAAAGATAAATTTTTAACTTCTTTTACATCATTTTTTCTCATCAAGCGAACGGATCTCTCCAACTTCTTTGATTACCACGGGAAAGCCCTCAAGCGTTGATGGGATTTTTTTTACACTGTCAGCCGTCTTCTGCACTACCATGACCACAATGCATGGTTTTCCATCATGCTCACCTATAGCGGTGCCCACAACTCCCGGGATTGACATCAGGGCCGGGGTGTGGGACTTCAGCACTTCCTGTATGGTTTTCGATTGCATCTGGTTTTCCTCTCGACCTGGTTTCTCTTTTGTGCATCCAATTATACAACATGATATGGTGATTATGATGATGAATTCAAATGCTTTTTTCATCTCGGTCAGTCCGGCAACTGTTCATTATCAAAGGAAGCTTAGAAAAAACCACTCAAAAAGAGATTGATATTTTTGCATCCATTAATAAATAAAGCGGGGGAGATGGCTCTTAATATAACCTTTTCTCCCCCTGTTGATCGGTAACTTTAAATTGGTTATTACAAGTTATTCTCCATCAATAGAAACGCCAAAGCGGGCGAGAACCAGATTGATTTGGTTGGCCATCGCGAGTTTTCCGTTCCTGTCGCCCGCAAAGATGAGACCAACAGGCTCGCGGTTGGGATCGGTGACCAGGAGCGAACCAGAATCCCCGAAGTCGATAAATGGTTTATTAGCCTCAACTATTATTTGCCCTGTAAAGAGTGCGGTACCGGCACAACAAGTGACATGAACGGTTACATTGATACCTGTCACTGTCCCTTTAGTCAGGGAACTCCCCTTCCCGTACTTCTGCACCTTCTGTCCAATAAAGGCTGGGACAGTTGTTTTTTTTGGTGTCCCGTATCCATTTGAAGGGGTGGCATTGCCTAAATTGCCGGGCGGGCAGATAGCGATAGCCGCATCAATCGTGTTCTCTGTTACATTATCGTATACGATCTCTGCAAAATCGTAGAGGGTGCCAATTACATTGTTTTCGTCAAATGAACATCCTGTATCGAAGAGTCCGGGTTGTAAAATCTTGTCACCTCGAGAAGAAATATTCTCAAGCGCATAAAAGTGGTTGTTGCCCAGGGCATATACATTTGTACCATCTGTTAATCTACAACCAATAGTGCCAGTCGAACACGGACAATTACCTTCAAGGGGCAAAACGCCGGTCGAAACGCCGATGGGGACAGGACGAGCAAATCTGGCCCTGGGGTCAACTGTTACTTTAGGAGGGGCTCCTTTATTTTCTTGCTTTGAAAAAGAAACGATTTCCCCAGTTACCTTCACCACTACCGGTACACCGTCGAGGCTATCAGGAATTCCCTCAACGCCGGGGGCTTTGGTCAGCACAAGAACCGCAGGTGTATTGTCAGGGCCGAGACCCGTGGCAGTACCAATGACATCGGGAATCTCCAGGAGCTTTGAAGTATGCTTTTTCTGAATGGTCATGGCCCTTTCGAAGGCAACCGGGAGTTGTGCTGCCTTCATCAACTGCTGGTTTTCGATGTCTGGGCCGCTCACCCGCGACGGTTCCTTGTCACAGCATAACCAGACCAGCCCAAATGCGAGCGTCAGGGCGATCAGAACTAGGAAGGTCTTTTTCATCTTTCCGCTCTCCTTTCAAAGAGGAAAAAATCTAACTTTCAGGGTATTAACAGGAACAGTTTTCGGCCAGGGTCAAAGCGGTTATCTTCAATTTTATATTTACATAATTCCTCCCTTTTGCGTTTTTTTGACAGACCTGTTTCCGGTTTCAGCTCATTTTCGAATGAGCCGTGATTCCGAATCACGGATTACACGGATAAAAGATTTGATTCTACAGTTAGCCAAAAACCTGCCCCACATCAGAGGGGCGGTGCTGATCCGTGTTATCCGTGCCAAATCTGTGCCATCCGTGGTTCAAAAAAGAAACTACCGACGCACAACCCGAAACCCTATGTAGGCGGTACAGCCGTAAGGGTCGTTGAAGTTGCGAACGGTAGACCGGCAGCCAATAACATTAAAGTGCCAACTGCCGCTACGTAGAACCATAGAATCGGTATGGTTGGAGCTACTGTAACTCGCGTACCAGTCGTTGCACCACTCCCATACGTTACCTGCCAGGTCATACAACCCGAACGGGTTCGCCGGGTAGCTCCCGACGTCTTTCGGAGAACCACTGTCGTAATTCGCCTTGGCGCTACTTAACGTCCCATCGTCAGTACCGTACTCGTACTGCTTCCCGCCACGTGCTGCATACTCCCACTCCTTCTCACTGGGCAGGTCAAAGCCGTACTTCAAGGCAAAAGCCTTCGACCCATACCAGGTCACCAATACCACCGGCCAATTCTCCTTTCCGGAGACCACGCTGAAACTCGTCCCGTTATAACTGATCCAACACTTGTTCCAATTGTCTTGCCCCCCTGAAAGTGCGATGTAAATCTGGCCTCTGTAATCCCCCTTGGCCCCGGTCACGCCGCTCGTCGTAGCCGTTATTTCCCCTTCAGTCAGGGCATTGTTCAAATAAGCCGCATACTGAGTATTTGTGATCTCAGTGGCGCTCATCTGAAATGTTTTCACCGTCACCTGGTGCACCGGTTGCTCATCGGTAAACCATCCCTTGTTGCTATTAGGATTGTCTAAATCAGTTTCCCAATCGCTACCCATCAGGAAAGTCCCGCCGGGGATCGTAACAAACGTTATCCCTTGCACTACTTCAGTTTCGATTGGAGCAGTGGGAGCAGTGGGATTTAAGTCCTTGGTGTCCATTGGAGTGGTGGGAGCTGTGGGATTTGAGTCCTTACTACAGGATGGCACGGTTGCCATAAGCAGCAGGAAAAAACCCCACCTTGCGAGTCTTTTCATCTCTTTTTCCCCTCCTGAATGAAAAAAGATATCTATTTTATGAGAGCTTCAAGCTGAGCTGATAACATTTTTTTCGAGACCATGCCGACAAGATAATCCTCCACCCGGCCATTCTTGAAAATGACAATCGTTGGCAAGCTCATTATCTCATATTCCTCTACGTTAGCCTTGCTGCGGTCAAAGTCCATTTCAGCAAACTTGATCTTACCCTTGAACTCCCCGGCCAGGCTCGCTAGTACCTGCCTCATCAACTGACAGGAGCCGGACCATCCAGCCTCGAAAAGGACCAGAACCGGCTGGTGATTTTCAAGAACTTCTTTGCGGAAATTCGAGTCGTTCAACATTGTGAAAATTTCATTTTTGCCCTCCACGGTTCCTTCTCCAGTATTTGAGTCAATTTTATAAACAAGACCCGTGCCATAAATGAAAAAGCCACCTGGAAATTGCTCCAAGTGGTCAAAAATAAAGATAATATAGCTAATGAAGATGTTATTATAGCTTTTCAGATGACCAGTAAAAACTCCGAAATATCGGAGACCATACGATATTTCGGAGACTTTATACTTTCCTCTTGATTCCCAGTTTACTCATTCTTGATTCCAAAGTTGTCGGTTTCATTCCTAACAGTTCTGCCGAGCCGGATTTTCCTCTTACCCGCCAGCCAGTGGATTCCAGCACTTTGATGATATGTTCTCTCTCGAGTTCTTCAAGGGTGGGAAAAGCCGAATCTCCGTTTGAGTCGCCGGAATAAGGAAGCCATTCACTCAGTTCGAGTCTCTGGCCCCGGCTGACAATCACTGCCCGCTCGATCACATTCTGCAGCTCCCGGACATTGCCCGGCCAGTGATAGGCCTGCAAAGTGCCAATCAAACCCTGGGAAACCGTTTTTGTCTTCCTGCCCGTCTTGGTACAGTACTTTCTGACAAAATGATTAACCAGCAGGGGGATATCTTCCCTGTGATCCCGCAGCGCAGGACACCGGATCGGATAGACATTCAACCTGTAGAAAAGGTCTTCACGGAAAAGGCCCTGCCGCACCTCATTTTCCAGGTCGCGGTTGGAGGCGGCAATCACCCGGACATCGACTTTAAAGGTTCTCGGATCACCCAGCCTCTCGAATTCTCCATCCTGCAAGACCCGCAGAAGTTTTGCCTGCAATTCATGGGGCAGCTCGGCAATTTCATCCAGGAATATCGAGCCGCCATCGGCCAGCTCGAAACGTCCTATCTTCAGCTTATGCGCCCCGGTGAAAGCTCCCTTTTCATGACCGAACAGCTCGCTTTCGATCAAGTTGGCCGGCAGGGCCGCGCAATTGACCTTGACCAGAGTCCGCTCCGAGCGGGGGCTCAGATTGTGAATGGCCCTGGCGATCAGTTCCTTGCCTGTGCCGGTCTCACCCAGGATCAACACCGTTGCGTCTGTTGCTGCGACCTGCTCCACCCCGAGCAGCACTCTTTTGAGCGATTCGCTGGAGCCGATGATTTCTTCGAAGCCATGTTCAATCTTGATCTCCTCCTCGAGATAAATCTTCTCCTCTTCAAGGCGGCTCTTCAGGCTCTCGACCTCCGCATGTTCTTTTCGCAGGGCGTCCTCTTCTTTTCGCAGGGCGTCCTCAACCTTTTTACGTGCGGCAATTTCGTACTCCATCTCGATGTTTCTTTTTCTCAAATAACGCATTCTTAAAGCATGTATGCTCCAGAGGATTCCTAATAAGCCAACCGCTGCTGAACCCCTGAACCAGGCGGTAGCCCAGAAGGGAGGAAGAATCGCAAAGCTCAGCTCCGCCGGTTTCAGGCTCCAAAAGCCGTCGTTGTTCCTCGCTTTAATCTTGAAAGTATACTCGCCTGGCTGCAGGTTTACGTAAGAGACCGAATGTTCGGCGGTTTCCCTCCAGTTCTTGTCCAGGCCCTCCAGCATAAGGCGGTAAATGACTGTTTCCGGCGAAGTGAAACACAGACCCACGTAATCTATCCTCAAGTTGTTCTGGTGATAATCAAGTTCCAGGCCGCTTTTAACCGTAGTATCCCGGTCAAAGATTCTCAGCCGGTTGATCTTGACCGGCGGGGGAACCGTATCGGGCTTTTCCGGGGATGGATCGAATCTAGTTATTCCCTTCACGGTGCCGAACCAGAGCTTGCCCTGGCTGTCCTTGAGATAGGAATAAGTCAACATGCTGGAGCCCAGACCGTCCCTTTCGGTATACAGTTTGAATTTCTCACCGTCGAACCGGTTCAGCCCGTTCCTGGTGCCGATATAGATGTAGCCGCCATCCTGGAAGATGTATTTGCAATTGTCGTTGGAAAGTCCGTTCTTAGTTGAGAAATTCGTAAATTTCTCACCGTCAAACCTGCTGATGCCCTCATCAACATTGGCAATCCACAGATTGCCCTGACCGTCTTCACAGATTGATTGAAAATTGTTAAACGCCAGACCGTTATTCTCTCTGTAAGTCTTCCAGCTCTGACCATCGTACATGCTCAAGCCACCGCAACCAAAAGCAAACCAGATTCTGCCCTTGCCGTCTTCGTAAATGTCCCTCACCCAGTAGCCGGCAAAGCGGTCGTCTTTTTTGAAGTAGTTTTCAACTTCCTCGCATTCCACGCCCCTGGGTCGTGAGGCGTAATGCTCAATGTATGGGGCCTCCGGTGAGGTCTTGTAGGTGATAACGCTGTCCCGGGTATAGAAATCGAACCCTTGATTCCCATTATAGATCCCGATCCCGTCCGCACAGTAGGTGATCCAGTTCTCCCCGTCGTACCTGGTAACACCAAGTACATTCGTCGGCCGCCACCTGCTATGGCAATTTCCAAACCACAGGTTACCTCTCGAATCCTTAAAGGAAACCTGTGCTTTTCGACCCTGGATTTTACCTTCCTCCAGCAGATTCGTCCATCTCTTGCCGTCATATTTACCGACCGAGTGGTGTTCGCTGCTGAACCACAGGTTGCCTTGATTATCTTCAATAATTGATACAATATCCCAGTACAGGCCGGTTTTCTCTTTGGGGAAGCTGGTGAACCGCTTGCCGTCGTACTTAAGCAACCAACCGTGACAGCCAAACCAGAGAGCCCCGCGGCTGTCCTCAAAGGCAGAATAGAACCACTTCGTTTGTAAAGGAGGTCCAGTGTAGCTGACCCATTTATTCCCATCGAATCTGCTGATCCCTTTTTCGAACAGGCACCAGATGTTCCCTTTGGAATCCTCGAAAATTGAATTGCTGAGTTCATAGTCAGTCACTCTATCCTCTACTAGACCGTCAGCGGTGGTGAATGTCGTGAACTTTGTTCCGCTGAACTTGCACACTCCGCCACCGTCTGTGCCGATCCAGAGGTTGCCCTCCCTGTCCCGGAAAAGTGCAGATACCCGGTTATGCGGCAAGCCGTTTTCAGTGGTATATGAGAATGCATTCACCCCGTCGAAAACAACCGCTCCTATACCCCCTCCCACCTCTGCGCTGGGGATGACAGTACCCAGCCAGAGGTTTCCCTGATTGTCCTCGCTGATACATTCAAAGGAATTTTTATATTTTTCTTCCAGGTAGAAAATTTTCCAACCTATTCCATCGAAGCGTACCAGTCCACCGTAGAAGCCGAACCAGAGGGTTCCCTGGCTGTCTTCGTAAATTGACGAGACGCCGGCAATCTTGACTTTTATCCCTCCGACAACGTCCTCATGCAGAATTTCCTCCCTGTATACTGTCCAGTCCGCTCCATCGTATTTCAGTATCCCGTCATTTGTTCCCACCCAGAGGTTGCCTGCTTTATCCTGCATGAGCTTGGATAATCCACTTACCCCAAACTTTTTAACATCCACTAACTCCAGGCTGTCATCTACGAGTCTTATCAAATTTCCGCCTCCGGTCAGCCATACGCCTCCCCTGGAATCCGGCGCTCCGCTTATAAAAACCTGATTCAACAGTCCTTGCCTGTCTCTCATCATTATCCAGTTTTCCCCATCAAACCTGCTCACACCATGAATGGTCAGGACCCACATGTTGCCGTCGGTATCCTGAAACAGGTTTATGACATCATTGCTCGGCATCCCGTCGCGCGCGGAATAGTTGACAAAGTTTCTGCCGTCGAAGCGGGAGACACCCCCCCTGGTGCCGAACCACAGGTAGCCTTCCCGGTCCTGGTATATAGCGGTTATGGTAGCGTCGGGCAGACCATCATCCACCGAGTAGGTGGTAAAGGGATATTTTTCTGCACAAATATCTCCATATGTAAACAGAAAAATAAGGCAGATGAAAATTCTGGTAAGATAACCTGGTTTCTTCATGGCCTTTCAATCCTGAACCAAATGATAAATCTTTTTCCTACAGAAATTTCGTTATTGAACGAGTCCCTGTCAATAGTTGTGTAAATATAGTTCAGGCTGCGGCTTTTTACTTACCTTAATAATTATTATTCTGCAATCACTTACCTAAAACAGGATCATATATTCGAGCTTCCTTTTTCTCTTTAAGCGCCGCTATTTCTTCAGGGACAATGGGCGCGGTGCCGCCTTTTTTTGTCGAGGCCAGAGCTCCGAGGAGATTGCCGAACTCGACTGCTTCGGCAAGAGCCCGGGAACGGATAAGGCAGTGCACCAGACCGGCAGTGAAAGCATCCCCTGCACCCACTGTATCCGCAAGATCGACCCTCCAGCCTGGGACATAAAATCCGCCCTCCTCCAGGGAAAAGGCGTAGGCTCCTCTTTCCCCGAGAGTGACCACGCAAATTTTAACCGGCCACGCCGAAATGAGATCGCGGCAAAATTCAGGGATCGTTCCGGTCTTACCAGACAGCATTATGGAAAGCTCCCGTGCTTCATCCTCGTTAAGTTTGAGAATATCCGCCCTGCTCAAAGAGCTTTTCACAGTATCGACAGTATAACAATTTTTGCGTAAGTTTATGTCGAGCAGTTTCACGCTGTTTACCGCGGCTTCAAGGAGTTTCTCCAAGGCTTGTCTGGTACTGGCCAAGCGCTGGACAAGGGTGCCGAAACAGAAATAGTCTGCGCACGATGCGGTTTCCAGTAAGTGTTCGTCGGCCTCGATATTATCATAGGCCACGCCTGGGACAATGAAAAAGTCCGGGTTCTTTTTTTCATCCAGAGTTACCCGCACAGTACCGGTGGGCAGATTGTCATCCCATTGAATGCAGGAGGTGTCCATTCCCAGGGTCTTTACGCTCTCGAACGCCTTACGGCCGAGATCGTCGCGGCCGAGACGGCTGGCCATTATCCCCCTGTCGCCGAGTGCGTTTACCCGGCAGGCGAGGTTGAACGGCGCGCCGCCGAGGATTGTCTGGCCCGGGAATATATCCC
>Ga0315277_10000623_pt1 | contig 55628 bp, 19 predicted proteins | sample YL17G05_15_MG_FD_203695 | JGI IMG/M metagenome (GOLD analysis project Ga0315277, IMG submission 203695) | Sediment microbial communities from Yellowstone Lake, YNP, Wyoming, USA - YL17G05_15 | ecosystem: Environmental > Aquatic > Freshwater > Lake > Sediment | place: USA: Wyoming | collected... | reverse complement strand
AGATCCGCGCTGGTGTCCGGACATCGAAGAGCGGATCTCCGGCGCGGTTGGCAGGTTGGTCCAGCAGGTTCGTTGAACCGCTCAGTATTTCCGCCGCTGCACGGCCTTCTGGCCATCGGGCGCTGGCGTGAACATATCTGCACACATCAGCTTCAAGGTGGCGGCCATTTCGAGCGCGTAATCCAGCTTCCCCATGTTCGGGTAACGGCCGTTCGAGCCGAGGCTGAATTTTGCGCCCGCAGCTTTCGCAATCTTGAGGAATGAGAGTCTCGGCAGCTTGAAGCTCGAACTGATTTCCAGCGCCACCTTGTTCGCAACCGCCGTCTCCACGACCTTCTTCACGCGTCCCGCCGTCCAAAACGTTTCGTAGTCATTGGCCAGCGGCGCCGGAAGCCACGATGTGTTCGCCAGGATGTCAATCGGCTGCTTCCGGAGAATGTCGAGATGCCACTCCACGTAGCGGTCCATCCACTTCTGCTTGTCGGCCATGTCCACGCGCTGCTCAACGTCCTTGTCCCAGAGTCTCACTCGCTTGCCATCCTTGCCGGGAAACGTCATCGCGTCGGTGAGCACGTAGTCGAGTCGCGCCAGCATCCTCGGCGAGAAGCAGCGCATCCAGTCGGTCCATTCGGCTTGCACGCCTTTGAAGACGGGTTTGCCATCGAGCATCTTCAGGTAGCCGTCGAGTTCGCTCTCGTTGCTCAACACCACCGGATATTGGTTCTCCTTTGTGCCGGCGTGCTCGACAATGCCGAACTTGATGCCGCGCTCGCGCGACAGTTCCAGCACCTTGTCAATCGTGCTGTTGTCGAGATGGACATGGAAATCCACGAGGGGGAAATCAAGAGCTGCGGAATTGGTTGGCTCTGCTGCTGACAGCGAGAGGGGCAAAAAGCTCGCGGCACATGCGGCCGCATTGGCTTGGGCAAGAAATGAACGGCGGGAAAGAGATTGTTGCATGGCGTTTGGACGGTGCTGGCTGGGTCGGGCATTCATCCCGTCCGCGGTTTCCAGCGAAGTTGGTTGCGGGGGCTGGATTTGAACCAGCGACCTCAAGGTGATCAGCCTTGTGCGCAGGGTGGTAAACAGGGGCTTCCGTCGGGGTGGTGTACGATTGATCAACCGTGTTCAACGGGGCCGCACCTGTTTTTTCAAAATAGTCATTGACGGCGGGTTGCTGAGGGTGTAGGACACCCCCATGCCAAATAAACGGGCAGCAGGGTTAAAAATGGTGACGGTGTGGGTGAAGAAAGAAACTGTCGCCCGCCTCAACGATGAGGCTCAACGAGAGGGCACAGACTTGTCGGGCATCGTTAGGTCAATGATGGAGAATCGCGCCGGAGCTCAACGCAAACAACCATCAAATGGGCGGAGCTCCCCAACCAGCCGCCGTTCGACTCACGCGGGACGATGACGCGGTAACAGGTTTTGCCGTGGTTGCGCCCGGCGTGGGCTTCAACGGTTTTCCTCGGCATGTCACTGGGCTTGCTTCCTGCCCATGTCCATGATTTTGAACCCCCCGTACGATTGGCCGGTGAACATCGCGTAGTCGTAAGTTGCCGCAATCTCGGTGCGAAGCGCGTCCAACTTGGAAGACAACGCGGCGCGGTCCTCCTGGCTTTGGCGCAGCTTTTCGCCAGCGATGTTCGCGTTCGCCTCTGCGATTCCTGGGTACTCAGCAGCGGGGGCGAGAGCGTGGGCTTCTCGCACCTGCCTAGCTTCCGCCCGTAACCGCTTATTCCACTCAGCCAACCGTTGCTCGATGCGCCGAACTTCCGCAAACTTGGCAAGCAAGCCCACAGGTACGTTGCCAATCGCATTTGTCGTCGTCGAACCCCGTTCGATTTGAACGGCACACTTCAGGTAGCAGCCCAATTCCCCGAGAGGGGCAACGATGTGAATTTCCTTCCAATGCGGCATTGGCCTAACTCCTTTCTTCTCTTTCATCCAATCGTGGATGGGCTGGAGGTCAACGGATTTACTGCCGATGATGCGGATGTCTGAGGCTTCGAGGGAGAGGGAGGCCGCAACGGCTAGAATCGTGAGAATCGCATTCATGGTGTACCATGGTGTGCTTTGTTTGCTCACGACGGCACATTACCGCTCACTCCTGCTCCCGTCGACGGATTTCATATGGAGGCGCATTTCAGGCCCATTTGACGGGTATGAAAGGTGGTTGCGGGGGCTGGATTTGAAGCAGCGATCCCGCCACGGCGGGAGCTGGGGCGGGCGGCGAACCTGCAGGATGGCGAACTGCCCAAACGGAGAGCAGCGCCGAAACTTAACGGGCCTCTCGCCCACGCCTACGCTCTGAAGTAGGAACTGAGCCTGTCGGGGTCGCACTGGTTCTGGGCGAATTCTGCATCTATTCTTTGATGGCGGAGCTGTGGTCGTCATAACTCCGGAGCAATGCGCCGCGTCGTCTCCGGCCCGGAACCGCTTTCCTCACTGCATTTCGCAACTGAAGACTGCGCCGCCTCAAGCCGCGCCCTCGCGCCACCAAGGATGGACAACCCGCGAAGAAAACGACACCATCAAACCGATGCCCCGCCCAACTCACCACAAGGTCCGGGAAAATGAACTCGGACAGAAAGACCAGGCAGCCGACATGTCGTCTTCGGCCGGCGGCGACTCTGTGCCGTTCCCGCCAAGGGGCGTCCGGCAAAGGAGTTGCACTTGGCGATACCTGTGCGCCGGGCTTGTGGCGCTTGCGGGCTGGCTGGCATCTGCGCACGGAGCACCATTCAAGAGCGTTGTTCTTCAGAGCGGCGAGCGCGCCGGCGAGATCGAGAGAAATGTGGCCTTGTTATTCGCCGAGCGCGTTGCCGAACTGAGCAGCATTCCGGTCCGCGTCACTGAAGAAGTGACCACGGGCAAATTACCGGTCACGGAACTAGTGATTCTGTTTGGTGTACCGGAAAACCACGCCGGTCTGCGCGCCCAGTTCCAGTCGCAACGCATCGCGCCGCTGACCGAACTGTCCCCCGGGCGGGAAGGGTTTCTTGTAAAGACAATCCCACGAACGGGCGCCGGCCTGCTCCTCGTGGCCGGAGTGGACCCGCGCGGCCTGCTATACGGTGCGGGAGAGGTCTTGCGGCACCTGGTTGTCCGCGGCAATGTCCTCGAATTTCCCGACGTTCTTACCGTTCGCAGCGCGCCGGCGTTTGAGGTCCGCGGGACGCAATTCGGCCAAAGCTCGGTGGCGCGCAACCTCGCGAAAGTTCGTCCTTGGGCGGAAGCGGATCGCCGCCGTGCCGTTTTGGACATGGCGCTGGCGGGCATGAATACGGTGGAGGTGAGCGCCGGCATAAGCGCCGATGACTCGGACTACCGGTTGCTGAAATCCTTCGGCCTCAAGACGCTCGTTCATTACTACCCGAATGCTGGCGACGGTCCGCCCGAATGGCGCGCCGCGGAGTCCATCGGCCGACCGGGCTACCTCTGTCCGTCCGTGCCGGCGGCACGCGAGGCCTTGGTCAAGCGATGCGAGGAGATTTTTCGCAGCACCGCTCCGGTGGATTATGTCCGGTTCGCCGGCGGCGATGGCGGCGGTTGTGAGTGTGACCGCTGCAAGCCCTACGGCCTTACTTTCATCCGCCTGTGCGAAGACCTGGCCCGCGTGATCCACCGCCATCCTCCGCAGACTGAGATTTTCATCACGAACCAGAAGTTCGACAACGAAGACGACAAGGCCATCTTCACTTACTTGCAGGAGCAACCGCGCCCGTGGCTAAGGGCGTTTTGCTATGGCCCCGGCTCAGATGCCATGAGCTGGCAGCCCGGCCATCGGCAAACGCATCGCATGGACTTGTTTCGCTATCCGGGTTTCGGTCCTCCGGCCCGCTATCCGGAAGAAATCCTTCACCAACTGCCGCCGGGTCAAGACCTCGTATTCTTCAATGAACTGACGCACTGGCGCTATTCACAAAACGGATTTGCCCAGGCGTATCCGCGGGCCGACCGCAACGGCGACCTGCCGCCCCGCTGGAATCATTTCCTCTACGAGCGCCAACCGGACCGCGCGCTGACACTGGTGTATGACCGCCTGACCTTCTTCGCTTGGCCGCGGTACTATCACTGGTATTTCAACCAGGTCATGCGTTATGGCATCGGCGACGTGACGCACTCCAGCGGCACGCACGATCATTTCAACCAGTGGATGTGGCAACGGCTGTTGTGGTCGCCGCAAAGGGGCGTCGAGGATGTAGTCGCGGAGTACGCTAGGACGTGGTTCGGGCCGGAAGCGGCGCCGCTGATGGCGGACGCCATTTTTCAATTGGAGAATAATCTCGTCGAGAAACCGGGCGTGCCGATTACGAAGAAGGAAGGCATCGAACGTTACTACCGCTTGGTCCATCAAGCCGGCGCCAAGATGCCGCCCTCACTGATGAAACAAAACTGGCTCTGGCGGGAATACATGCAGAAGGCGGCTCTCGACAAATACATCCAACTCTGTGTGCGGCAGCAGACCGGATTGCAGGAGCGCGTCGAGAAGGCGGTGGCGGGTTCGGGTTCAGATGCGGTCATTGACCGCGCGCTGAAATGGTTCGGCAAGTTGCACGAGACGGGCGACATGGCGCGTCTGCGCGAAGAAGCCTTCCGCCTGGGCGAGGAGAGCAATCGGCAATTCGGCGTGCGCAGTGAAGGGCTGTTCAACCTGGACCACGATTTTGTCGGACTGGGCTGGTTGAAGCGGCAGTTGGAGCGCGCCAGGGCGGCGCACGGCGGGGAAAGGACGGAGTTGTTGCGCATGATCACGCAGTACGAGGACCCGGGTGAAGGTGGATTCTATGACAACTGTGGTACTCTGGATCACTACCCCAACATCACACGCGGCTACCCGTTTGACTTCGGCCAGCCGTTGGTCGCGGGCATGTTGTCCGAGGGCAATCGTCCCAGCCAGCGCACAATGCACTACACGCAGGACGAGGATCAAGGCGTGACCTTCCAGTATCGCGGTCTCGACCCGTACGCGTCCTACCGCATCCGGTTCACTTTGGTGCGACCGTGGTATCAAGACCGCTACCGCGTCCGCATGAACCAGCACACCGAGACCATTTATGCGGGCGATGTGGTGCTGGCTCGCGACCTTGAAGTCCCTGAGCGCATGAGCGACTTTTTCACCTTCGACATCCCGCGTGAGGCGATTCGGAACGGCGAACTGGTTGTTCGTTTCGAGCGCGCACTGGACGTGGCGCGCGGACCACGGGTCGAACGAGAAGTTTGGCGGAATACCGGCGGTTGGGGGACGATCGTTTCCGAGGCTTGGCTCATGAGACGCCGCTGAGACCTCCCAATGTCCAGCGGTCTCCAGCGGAGCACCAGAGGCAGCCAACGCCAACCTTCGCGGCAGTGGCGATCTTCCCGCTCATGGCTGAGCCGGGCATTGGCTTCCAACATTTCGGTGGAAACAGGATCGTGGAAGTCTGGGGCCGGCCCGGTTCGATGGGCACCGTTGCCCAATGCGGACAACAGGATAATTGGACCGTCCTGCTGTTGCTCTGCCTTCTGGGCAGCACACTGCCCTTCGCCGTGGTCTGATTCATGACCCACCTGCCGAAGATCGAAACTCAAGTCGCCGATGGCGAAAAGCCCATTGAGCTCCTCCGGTCGCGAGGGTGAAGTGCGGGAACGCATTGAGGGCCGGCGTCAGTTTCACTGCGACCGCGCCGCGGACCAAATTGGATGCCGCGGTGAAGGTGGAGGCGGAAAAAGTTTGGTTCATGGCAGAATTCCGAGAGAGCGCAGGGTCGCTGGCCACCGGTCAAGCTCCGGAGGTCGTGCCAGCGTCTGGAGGGCGTGTGCTTGAGCACCGCTTTGGGACGGCGGGCGGGCGCCCTCTGTGACGGTTGGACTCGGCCAGAAGGAAAGCGGCGGTTGACCGCACGCACTCCAAGCGCTGGCGCGACCTCCCAGCCGTCACCTCTAGCAAGCCACCCGTTGGCTTCGCGGAAATCTGCCAAGAACCAAAACTCTTCGGTTCGCGGTAATCTCAGTTTCAATGAGCGCCCAGTAACCAGCGGGCGACGTCGCTTAGCGCACTTCCACCCGGTAGAAGCTGACCAAGTTGCTGAGTCCGTCCGGGTCCAACAGCGTGACGAGCGTGCCCGCCGCGGCTTGGGGCGCGCCGATGTTCACCCAAGTCGAGGTCGCGGCCAAAGTCGCGCGGCGCTGGAGTCGGTACGTGCGATTGCTGGCCGCCGAACAACTCACCCACAGGATCGCGTCGTTCGTGACGCCCGCGCTTGTAATCTTGAACACCGACGCCGGATCGTGCGGGTCCGTGCTGGCGGCAAACTCGTTGTAGTTCGACGCACCGTCGCCATCCGCGTCGTCCGAAGCACGCGATTTGTCGCCCGCCTGGCCAAGCGCATGACCGAAAAAGGTCCGCCAGCTTGCGCACTTGCACGCCGGAGACGCGCGTGTTGTCCACGACGGGAGTGAACAGGATTTCCAACTGCGCGTCGGCAACGGTGTTCGTGAACACGCGCGTGAGTGGAAGATTTTTTCCGCCCGCCGCGACGAAGATGTCGAGGTTCGTCAGAACCTGTTGGCCTTCGATGGCCACGTTGAACACACGCTGGCCGGCGCCGCTCCAGTAGGTTTCCGCTTCGAGCAACGTCGTTTCATAGACACCCATCGGGCAGTCGAACAGGTAGCGAACGCCAGCCGCCGATGTGCTGTAGCGTTCGTGCTGGTAAAGCGTCTGCATCGAAGCGCAAATGCCCGTGACCGTGCTGGCGACGAAACCCGTGGTCCCGCCGGAATAGCCGAACGCGCCCAAAATGTAAGCGCCGTCCACGAGCCAGATGTTGCCGGTGCAGTCTGTCACGTTGTTCGTATTGCCGCCGGCGAGGCGCTGTAAATACGCACCCGGCACGTTGAGGAAGCGCACGCTGACGGAGTTCGTGAAAGAGATCAGTCCCGCACTATCCGTGGCGCGGGCGGAAATCGTATGAGGGCCGTTGAGGAAATTCGACGTGTTCAGGCTGAGCTGCCAACTGGTCGTCCCGCTGGCTTGCACCCAGTCCCGCGTGTCAAGCTGCACCTCAACTTTCGCCACGGAGACGTTGTCCGTCGCTGTCCCGGAAATCATTAAAGTGCCTTCGATGACGCTGCTGTTCGTCGGCCAAAGAATGGAAGCCGCGGGCCGGACCAAGTCGGTTGCGGAAGCTGTCTTGAAGCGCGACTCGAACGCGGCGTAGAGCCGGCTCGTAGTGTTCGCTGCCTGCGCGGTGTCCGCAATCCGCACCGTCATCAAGGTCAGTCCCGGCCAGTTGCTCGCCGGCGTGAACGTGAGCGAATCGCGCGCCGCTGACCACGCGAAGCTGCCCGCCACCGCCGGCGTCGTGGTGAACGCCGCCTGCACGCTGTTCGTGTCCATCGGCTGGCTGAATTGCAGGACGACCGGTGCGACGGGCGAAACGTTGGTCGCATCGTGCGCCGGCGAAACGCTGGTGACAACCGGATCGAGCGGGAGTTGCTGGGAGTGGGCGATGAAGATCTTCGCTGTTGTGCCGGGCACGTCAATGGCGGGCGTTGCTGGTCCGGCCAGCGCGGTGATGGTTTCATTCGTGTCGAGCAGGTTCACGAGCGCTGTGCCTGCGGGATAGGTCGTCGGGCGCGTCGGCAGCGTTTGTGTCGCACCAGCCGTGTTAAAGATCACGAAGACTTCCTGCGTTCCCTGCCGTCGTGCGTAAGCAAACAGCCCCGGGCCGCTGGCGTCGCTCCACAGGTTTGTGTGAATGCCGGTGCGCAGCGCCGGGTAGAGCCGTCGGAAGTTGTTCAGCTTCGCAATGAGTTGGAAGAGCGGATGCGCCATGTTGAAATTGTCGCCGAGCGATGGGCCTTGCTCAAACGAACCATCGAACACGTCCTCGCGGTTGTTCGGGTCCGCGCCGCCATTGAAGGCCTGCTCTGTGCCCTGATAGACGCACGGCACGCCGCGCGCGGTGTGGAGGAAGGCCAGTGCGACCGTCAGGCGATTCATGTTGCCGTTCGCGTTCGCCGAGTAGAGAAAGCGCGTCGTGTCGTGATTGTCGAGGAAGTTGACGAGGTGGTTCTGCACGACGGGATCGTAGTTCGCAGCGACGGAGGCGTAGTGGTCTTCGATTTGTTTGGTGTTGCCCGTGGCCGTGGCAAAGACAGTTTGGCTGATGAAAAAGAGCGGGTAGTCGAGCATCGAGTCGAGCTTGAACGGCCCACCGCCTTGCGTGCCGGCGTAGCTGCCGCATTTGGCGTCCGAGCCGTCGAATGTTTCGCCGAACATGAAGAAGTTCGGCTTCCCGTTTGCGGCCGCGAACGTGTGAATGCGGGGACACCAATCCTGCCAGAAACCCATCTCGGCGTGCTTCACCGTGTCCACGCGAAAGCCGTCGAAGCCCGCCGTCTGAATCCAATAGTTGTAAACCGCCGCCATGTTCGTGCGGATGTATGGCAGCTCCGTGCGGAAATCGTCGAGGCCGCTCAACTCGCCCTGCTCGGTCTGCGTGGTGTTGCCGTAATCCTGAATGGCACCGTAATTGTGGAAGAGCGAACTAAGCGTCGGGAAGGCGGCGTTGGTGTTGAACGGCGCGGCGTATTGGCGCGACGCGCTCGCGTAGGTGAGCGTGTAGCCACCTGGATAATTGAACGCGGTGTTGCCGTTGATGTTATTGAGCGTGCTGCCGTGGTTCACGACGACGTCCTGGATGACGAGCAGCCCTTTGGCGTGAGCCGCATTGACGAGGTTTTGCAGGTCGGCGAGCGTGCCCCAATGCGGGTCCACATGGTAAAAATCCCGTCCCGAGTAACCGTGGTAATCACCGTAGCCGTTCACGACGATGGGCGAAATCCAGATCGCCGTCGCGCCGAGGGCCTTGATGTAATCGAGCTTCTGCTGAATGCCCCGGAAATCGCCGCCGTGAACGCCCGTGCCGCTGCTGGCGTTGTACGAGCCGGACGCGATGTTGTTGGACGCGTCGCCGTCGAAGAAGCGGTCGGTGAAAATCTGGTAAATACTCTGAGATTGGAGAAAGCCATTCGTCGTTTGCGCCGCCCCAGTAAGCGTCATGAAGACAACAACCGCACAAGCGAAGGCCGTCGTTGTCCGCAAGGCGGCTGTTTCGGTCCAAGATGTGGTGGGGTTCCCCATTCGCAACTCATCTTCCATGTTCGCGCACGAGCTGTGCAAGGCCGTTATTGAACGCCTCCGCGCTGAGCAAGGTTTCCAGCGAGACGTGCATGCGGTAGCGCCAGTAAAAGTCCGGAATGGCGGGCACGTTGATGCGCTCCTCGTCCGGGTTCGCGCGCCGCAATTGCTCATCCATGCCCAGCAAATCCTGCAACTGAAAGATGCTCCACATCGCGGGGCTGGCGAGATGTTGCGCGATGATTGCCCGGCTGAGCGCGGCGTCACACTCCGCCGGCGCTTCGCCTGCGCGACCCAACTCCGCATGGAAAAACCTCTGCGTGACGTGACGGTCCTCCCGCCACCAACCGCGCAGCGTGCTCATGTCATGCGTGCCCGGCGTGACGACCGCCAGGTACGGCGCGTCGGCTGGATGGAAGAACTCCTGCCCTGGTTTTTTGGGCATGCGCTGGACTTCCAAGCACAGTAGCCCAAGGTGCCGCATCACGTCTGGCACGCACGCCGGCACGACGCCCAAATCCTCGCCGCAAATCAGCAGGTCGGTGACGCGCCGGAGCGCCGGCAGCTTTTGCAGCGCCTCGCGGCGCCAGAATTCCTCCTGCCGCCGGTAAAAGTAATCCACGTAAAGCTCGTGCAACTGCGCCCGCGTGCGTTCATCCAGCGCCTGAAACGAGTCTGTTTTCGCCATGTCGAACCGGAAATGAAACTTTTGCCCCGGCGCGGTTTCGTCTTCGAGCAGGATGACGTTGCTCAACAAGTCGAACAAGCCGAGTTTGAGCTTCCGGTCGCGTTCCGTTGGTTCGAGCGAAGCGAAATGCTGCTCCACCTGCCGTTGCGTGGCGAATTCGAGTTTCAGAGCATAGCCGCCTGCGTCGTCCCGAATAAGAAACCGGCGCTTCACGGCTTCGCGGTCCTTGCCAAACGTCGCGCGCAGAATCTCGTCCGTGATGAACGGTTTGACGAAGCGGTCGCAGTCGAACGGAATGCCGCGGGCGCTGAACTCGCCGCGCTCGACCGGCAGCGCCGGCACGAAACGGCCAAGGATGCCCTCAACCGCGTGCAATGGAATACTCCAGATGCGGAAGAAGCCGAGGATATGATCCACGCGAAAGGCGTCAAAGTAGCGGCTCATTTGCGCGAAACGCTGCTTCCACCACGCGAAGCCAGTCGCCTGCATCCGCGGCCAGTCGTAGGTGGGGAAGCCCCAGTTCTGGCCCTTCACCGCGAATGCATCCGGCGGCGCGCCGGCTTGTTGGTCCATGTGAAACAACTCCGGCTGCTGCCACGCGTCCGCGCCATGCCGCGAGACGCCGATGGCAATGTCGCCCTTGAGAATCACGCCGCGTTCGTGCGCGTAAGCCGACGCTTCCTTGAGTTGTGCGTCGAGATGGAACTGGAGGAAGTAGTGGAACACAATGTCGTCATGCGCCTCTGAATCCTCCGCGGCCAGCGCCGCGATTTCGTCGGCGTCGAACTTCGAGAACTCGGGCCACTGGCTGAAATCCGCCGTCCCGAAGCGGTCCCGCAAATGGCAGAACGCCGCGTAGGGCACGAGCCAGTGCTGGTTCTCGGCGAAAAATTGCCGGTAGGCCTTGCCTTTGAAGGTCGCCGCTTTCTGCGACGGGAAAATCCTTTTGAGAAACGCGAGCTTGGCTTTGGTGACCGCTTCGTAATCCACTTCCGGCAGCGCGTTCAGCCGCTGGCGCTCCTGCTCAGATTCCTTCAACAGCGTCTTGTTTCGGCCGGTGGCGACCAGGGACAGATTCAGATACTGCGGGTGCAATGCAAACGCCGAGATCGCCGAATAAGGATACGAGTCTGTCCAAGTATGCGTCGCCGTCGTGTCGTTCACCGGCAGAATCTGGATCAGCTTCAGGCCGGTGCGCGCGCACCAATCCGCCAGTAACTTGAGGTCGCTGAATTCACCGACGCCAAAGCTGTTCTCGCTCCGCAGGCTGAACACCGGAATCGCCACGCCCGCGCCGCGCCACGTGTCGTTCGGCAGCCGCGCGAAGCCGTCGTTCACGATAACAAACCGCCCTGGCGCCGCCGGTTCACGCAGCACGTGGTTCAGCCCGTCCTCCCATCGCACGAAACCCCGCTTCTCGACATCGAACACGCCGTATTTGTATTCGACCGGAAACGACTCGCCGCTCAAATCCAGTTCCACCCAGAGGGAATCTTCGCCCGGCGCGCGGTTCAACAACACTGGCACCGCGGTGTTCCACATTCCGAGCGAGGCTCGGTTACCCAGCAGGCAAAGCGTCTGGCCTTTGGCGAGCAGTGGCGCTTTGACCTTGAAGCAGTGCGTGGGGTTGGGCGGCGCGGGCACGCTTACGCCGGTCTGGTTCGGCGACAGCAAGACTTGGCTGAAAGGCTCGGTGTAAAAAGCGTTCTCGACGAAGCCCGGATCGTTCCACGAATCAATCACTCGCACGTCTTTAACCTCGAACGCGGCTGGATTGATGACGCGGTCGCGTCCGGCGTCGTGCGTTACCGAGCCGTCCGCCTCGCGCAGGATGTAGTGGTAAACGATCTCGGCGTCCGGCGCCGCGCCCGGTGCAAACGCAAACGACACGCGCCAAAACTCGCCATCGAGATACTCCATCGGCACGGCACACGCGGCATCCTCGTCGCCCAGCAAGGCGTGGTTGCCGCTCAGCCAGAGCGATTGGCCCGGCTGCGTGTGATAGCGCAATTGAAAGGTCAGCGTCACAGGGAAACTGCATCGGCGCGCCTCCGCCGTCTTAGGGCGTGCGAGCCGGACATTCGGGAAACAACTCCGCGAAGGCACGCACAGGTTCGCCGTTCGGGCCGCAAAAACCCACCGCACAAAGATGCGGTAGGCCGCGCCCGCGCCGTCACTTACGCTCCCCGCCGAGCAGGAGCCGGTGCCCGGCCAGAACACCTGGCTCACGAACGGATTCAAACTCGTGGATGACTTGCTCGGTTGGTGTGAAACGAAACACATTTATCTGATCCTCGACATGCACGCCTGCCCCGGCGGCCAGGGCCACGATAAACCGATTTCGGACTACAACCCGCCTGCGCTGTCCTTGTGGGAGAGTTCGACCAATCGCGCCAAGCTGGTCGCGCTGTGGGGCCAATTCGCCGCGCGCTATGCGAACAAGACCTGGATTGGCGGCTACGATCTCATCAACGAACCCAACTGGACGTTTGAGAACAAGTCGAACATCAACGGCTGCGACGACCAAACCAACGCCCCGCTGCGCCAGCTCCTGGTGGACATCACCGCCGCGATCCGCCAGGTGGACACGAACCACATCATTTTCCTCGATGGCAACTGCTGGGCCGGGAACTACAACGGCATTCTGCCGCCATGGGATGCCAATCTCGTCATCAGCTTTCACAAGTATTGGGACCAGCCGACCGCCGCCTCCTACCAGCCGTGGGTGGACCGGCGCGATCAATGGAACATGCCGCTTTGGCTTGGTGAATCCGGCGAGAATTCCAACGAGTGGTTCCGTGACGCCGTCCGCTACGCCGAGCAGGCCAACATCGGCTGGGCCTGGTGGCCGTGGAAGAAGATCGGGACGCTCGCCGGGCCGACCATCATCCAGGAACCCGCCGGCTACAAGGCCATCATCAATTATTGGAACAGCAGCGGCCCGCGCCCCTCCACGAACGGCGCCCTCAACGCGCTCCTCGCCCTCACGCAAGCTGCCCGCTACGAAAACTGCGTCGTGCGGCCGGATGTGCTGGATGCCTTGATGCGCCCGAACCCGCAGGGTCAGACGCTGCCTTTCGCATTCCAGCTCGTTCCCGGCGTCGTCTTCGCTGCGAATTATGACCTGGGCCGTTTCGGCGAAGCCTATTTCGACCAGACCACCAACAGCCCCTACGACAGCGGCGGCGTGTACCGCAACGACGCCGTGGACATCGAAACTTGCAGCGATGGTTCCCCAAGCATCGGCTTCGATGTCGGCTGGCTCGATGCCGGCGACTGGATGAAATACACCGTGCCGTCCATCCCGGCGGGCCCGTTTTCCATTTCCGCCCGGGTCGCCTCCGGCAGCGGCGGCGGTCGTTTCCATGTTGAAGTCGGTGGGAGCAACGTCACCGGAGCGATGAATGTCCCGGCCACCGGCGGCTGGCAAACCTGGAGCACGCTGGCACCGCGGGTGTTCACGAATGCGGTGGCGACCAATTCCTTCCGCGTGGTGGTGGACGCCGCCGGGTTCAATTTGCATTGGCTTCAGTTCGCAAGCCTGGCACCCGCGGCGCCGAGCGGTTTGATTGCAGCCGCCAGCCACCTGCAGGTGAATCTGAGCTGGGCCGCGTCCGGCGCCGCCAGCTACAATGTCAAACGCTCCACGACCAACGGCGGTCCGTACACTCCCATCGCGAACGGCGTCACCACCACGAATTACACCGATGCCGCTGTCACGAACGGCGTGACCTATTACTACGCCGTGACCGCCGTCAACGCTTACGGCGAAAGCGCCAACTCGAATCAGACTTCGGCCTCAGTGCCGTTTCCGACGCTCTCGGTGACAACCTCCCCCCCAGCGTGACCCTGTCCTGGCCGTCATCGGCCAGCACTCTCCTGCTTTGCAACACCACAAGCCTTGCGCCGCCGATGGTGTGGTTGCCGGTCACAAACGCCGCTGCTTTTCAAGGCAGTCTTTGGAGCGTTGCGTTGTCGGCGACGGACGCGCTCCGTTTCTTCCGCCTTTCAGCGCAATAACCGCCCAGCCCGCGCGGTGGCCTGACTCAACACTTGGGCGACCGGCGGCTGGACTCCCACCCAAGCAGCAAGGCGCCGAGCTACTTCAGTTGGTTTCGTCGCGCAGTGGCCTGGCGCAAGTAATCCGCGGCCGAGGAGTTCGCAGGGTCAAGCTGCAACGCCGCTTCAAATTGCTGGATGGCCTCGTCAAATCGGCCTTGCCGGAAGAGCACGACGCCGAGGTTGATCCGGCTGACGACGTGACCCGGATTCAAGCGGATGACTTCGACGTATTCGCGCGCCGCTTCCGCCAGTTGATTGCCAGCCACAAGCTCGCCCGCCAATCCAATGTGCGGTTCCCAGAAATCCGGCTTCATTTCGATTGCGCGCCGATACGTCGTGATGGCCTCGGCGTGCCGGTTCAATTTGGCCAGGGCCGCGGCCACGGACGAGACGTAGGACGCCTCGCGCGGCCGGACTTTCGAGGCGCGCTCGAACGCTTCCAATGCCGGCGCGTACTTCGCCTGTGCCATGCAGGCGTTGCCCAATTCAACCCAGGCGTCGGGCATGCTCGGGCGTTGCCGGGCTGCCTGCCGCAGCAAGGGTTCCCCCTCTGCCGGCTGTCCCACTTTGCCCAGGAACCGACCCAGTTGCAGGTTGCCGTAAAAATCCTGCGGCAATAATTCGTGCACCTTGCGATACGCACCCGCCGCGCGCTTGAGATCACCCACCGCCTCGTAAAGGCTGGCCAGCCCTTCGTGCAGCCAATGGTCCTGCGGCGCCCGCTGGATGGCGCGCAACAACTCCTCGCCACTTTGATAAACGGCGTTCGTGCTGGACCGTTGGACGCGGAGGACTTCCAGCTCCGCCTGGAGTCTGGCGAGGCGCGTGGGGTTGTTGAATTGAGAGCTGAGCGGAGGCTTCTGCATGCGTTCAACAACCAGGTCGAGCAAGAACCCGCGGTTCCACAGGGTCAACCCGAGATTGCGTTCGCAGGCTTCTTGTGATGCCCACGCGGTTGCATTGGTGGCTGTCAGTGACTTGGGCAGCGCGCGCACCACTTCTTCCGCCCAAAGCCGTCCCAGCAGATAGTTGCCACGGAGACTGAAGTGAACGTGTTCAAAGAATACTTCCTGTCCGGGGATGCCAGACGGACTGGCGTCCGCGAGCGCGGACTCCGCATCGTTCAACACCAGCCCCCGGCCCGCGAACTCGCCGCCGACACGCCGGATGATGCCGTTAATCCGGCTGTCCGCGCGAAATGGCAGCGCGTCCGCGTCGCACGCCAACTGGTAGTGTAGCCGCGAACGTGAGTTCGCGGACTGCTCCGCTGCGTTGGTGGAACGCCGCAGACAATCCGCCCAGCGGTACTGGACTTCTGCAAACTTGGGGTCCAGCCGGGCGGCCTGTTCGAACATTTGTGCCGCTGCGAGGTCGTCGCCGGCTTTCTCGTGCGCCAGACCTTTCGCGAGAAGTTTTCCGAACTGCGCCTGGTCCGCCGCCGGCAGGTTGCTGTTGCCCAGCGACGCAAACGGCGGGCAATCCCCGAGGTTCACCGACACCGTGCTGAGGATTACGTTGGCGCCGGAGTCCAGCCCGGTGCGCAGGATGTCCCGCAGGTTGGCTTCAAAATTCCGGTTCGCGGCAGCGCGGCGGGGGTCGTCGGGAGGAATCTGATTCTTCAAGAACATGCGCATCCCCTCCCAACTGGAATTCGTGGACGAGCCGCCGAGTTTCCGCAGAGTCGTCATGGCCAACTGGCCCAGGCGCAGCTTTTGCAGGGCGAGATTCATTCGCACCATCGCCAACGGCGGCGCCTGGCCACCGAAAATCGTCGCCGCGCCGAACGGACCGACCATTTCGTTGTTCCCCATGTAAACGATCCAGACGTCGCCATCCTGTTTCGCGCACTCCCGGGCAATAGGCAGAATCACGTGTGAATTGACTGCGGTGATCCCGGTGTTCACGACTTCGAACTTCTGCCCGGGAAAACGCTCGCGCAGCAGCACTTCCAGAAAACGGCCCGCGCCGTAGGCCGGTTGAGGATCACCCATTGCAGCGGATTCGCCGAAGATGAAAATGCGCGTGGTGTCGGGCGGCTTCGCCGCGGGGATCATGAACGGTTCGGACCAACGGGCGAGTTCGGGTGGGAAAAAGCGCAGTGTGAACGTGTCGCTGTTGACCTGAAACTCCTGGCCGTCCACCCGCGTCTTGCGGAAGAAACTCGTGGGATAACCGTAGCCGGCGATTCGCAACGCGCACTCCACCGCACCCAGCAGCAGGAGGGGCAGGGCGAGCGCGATGATCCGGAAAAGCCAGCGCTGCCGTGGCGAGAGCACCCTCGCTGGTGATTGCGTGCGGGCAACCGTTGTTTTCTTGGGGCGCGATTTCAACGGGTGCAGTTTAGTCGTCCGGTGGGAGATTGACCAACCATTGTGTGCCCGTCAGTTCGCCTGCAACCGGAAGAAGCGCGCCGAACCAGTGGTCGGCAGCGTCGCGCTGAAAACAGTGCCGGTGACTTGAACGGCATTTGTTACCGGCGACCAGGAAACGGGCGGAAGCAGATTCGTGGCGAAAAGAAGCGTGGCGCCGGCGCCGCTCAGCGGCCAGCTTGCTGTGAGATTGCCACCCGCGAGACTTGCGCTGAGCCGCAACGGCGCGGCCCGTTGGCCCACAGTATCCGCCGCCGGCAGAATGTTGCCGCCGGCATCGAAGAACGACCGTTTGTCGAACCCGGCGAGATTGAGGCCCGGTGAAGTTTGGTACTCCGCTCCCCACCAGCACACGCCCATGCCGCGACCCGCGGGCACGGTTTTGACGATTTGAGCCAGCGCGACGACGTATTGAACCTGGCCATTGGTCGTGGCGGGGATGCCGTAAATGTTCGTGGAGTTCGCCCATGGGAACGCGGTTTCAGCAACGAGCACCGGCTTGCCGTAGCGCGCGGCGGCGTTCGTCAGGCACGTGCGCAGGTTGTCCGAGCTGCCGTGCCAGAAGGGGTAGTAGCTCAGGCCGATGATGTCGAACTGAACCGGTTGTTGCGCCAGGCGGTCGAAGAACCACAGCGTTCCCGCCCAGTCGCCGCCCCGATCAATGTGGACGATGATCCGCGGCATCTCCGTGCCCGCGGCGTCTGTAATGCCCGCGATGGCGTTGGTCAGCAACTGGCCGAACTTGGCCCATTGTGCCGGCGTGTCGTATGCGCCACCAACCTGGCCGTCGGTCCACAACATGCCGCTGCCGATTTCATTTCCGACCTGCACGAAGTCAGGCATTGCGCCCGCCGCCTTGAATGCCGCAATGCAGTTGCTGCTGTACTGGCGCACTTGCTGCGCGAGCTGGTTGAAAGTCAAACCCACCCACGCTGAAGGCTTGGCCTGGTGTCTAGGATCGGCCCAAGTGTCAGAGTAATGGAAGTCGAGCCAGAGTTGGAGACCCGCGCTCTTCACCCGCGCGGCGAGCGGGAGGATGTAGTCGAGGTTATTGATGTAGTTGTAGGGGTTGGCCAGCGCCTGTGCCGGGCTGCTGGTGAAGAGCCGCAGCCGCACGCACGTCAGGCCGCGGTTCTTGAGCAACGCCAGCGCGTCTGCCGGCAGCCCGCCGTCGCGATACACGATGCCCCGCGATTCGAAAAAGGCTAGGTGGGAGAAATCGGCTCCTGCGATGAGATCTCCGGCGACGGTGGAACACGACACCGTCAGCCACACGGCTGCGGCTAAGGCTGAAATCCGAAGTCCGGAACCCGAAATCCAAAAGTCATCCGTAGCCCGAAGCCCGAATGGTCTGGCGCCCTGGGCTGTAGCCACTGATCGGGAGCCGGGGTTTGGATCGGTTCGTTTCAACCGCGCAGGTATTTCACGACCGCCTCTGTGCGCGAGTGAACGTGGAGTTTTTCATAGACCGTCCGGACGTAGCTGCGCACAGTGTCAATGCTGATGTTCAGGCGGTCGGCGATTTCCTTGTAGGCGTAACCCTTGGCGAGTTGATCCAGAAAGTCCCGCTCGCCCGCCGTCAGCCGCGACACCGCGGCATCCGTGACGGGTTGACTGGAGAAGTACTGGACCACACGCCGGGCCAGTTGTGGCGTCATCGGCGCGCCGCCGGCATGCACGTCCCGGATTGCTTCGAGCAACCGCGCCGACGCGGTGCGTTTGAGGAGATAGCCGCTCGCCCCGGCCCTCAGCGAGTTGAACAACGAATCGCTGTCTTCATAGACCGTCAGCATGAGGAACTGGACCGCGGGCAGCGTGGCTTTCAACTGGCGCACGCACTCGAATCCTTTCATCCCCGGCAGGTTGATGTCCATGAGCACCACGTCCGGTGGGTGGTCCGGAATCTCCTCCAGGGCGGTCTCGCCGTCGGCGTATTCGCCGGCGAGGCGCAGCGCCGGAGCGCGCCGAATGAGGGCCGCCAGACTCGCGCGGATGCCTTCGTCGTCATCCACGATGGCCACTTTGATCGGCACGTTGCTGTCCAGTCGCGCGCTCACGCGCCGTTGATTTGGAGGACGAGTGCGCATCTTGCAACCGCATGAATATGCGGCGGGCGCGCAATCTTCTCAAGCTCATCCGGCTTTCGCGGCGGGGAACTGCACGCTGAGCCGCACCTGCGTGCCCTTCCCCGCCGCGCTCTCCACGACCAACGTCCCGCCCATCGCCGCGGCGCGGCTCTGCATGTTGCCCAGACCCTGCCCGCGGCCGGGCGCACGTGAGGGCTGCGAGTCGAACCCGCGTCCGTCGTCGCGCACTTCGATTTCAAGCGACGCGTCCGACGCCTGGGCCCGCACGAGCACCTCGCGGGCACCGGCGTGTTTGAGCGCATTCGTCAGTGCCTCCTTCACGACCAGAAAGATATTGTGGCGCATCTCCGGCGGCAACGGTCGCGCGGGCAGGTCCGGTGGCAGGTCCAGCCGGCATTGCGCCGTGTCGCCCTCGAAGAGCTCGGTCGCGAAATGCGCAATGTATTCCACCAGGCTTTGCAGCGTGTCACTGCCGGGGCGCAACGCCCAGACAATTTCCTCCAACGCCCTCACCGTCTGGCCCGAGGCTTGCGAAATCTTGTCCGCGTGCTGACGCACCAGGGCCGGCGAGTCCTTGTCTGCCTTCAGCAACTCGCTGAGCAGCGAGAGCCGCGTCAGTGAAGAGCCGAGGTCGTCGTGCAAATCCTGCGCGATGCGCGCCCGCTCCCGCGCCAGGGCGCGCTCCTGCTCCGCCATTTGCAACTGGCGTTGATACTTGCGCTTTTCGACCAGGCGGACTCCCGAGGCCACGCCGGCGAGCAACGCCAACGCGCTCAACCCGATGAACCACCAGGTCTGCCAGAAATGGACCACCACAAAATCGCTGAATGACGTCGCGATCGCCATGTCGCTGAAAATCCAACCATTGCCCCCGCCTTCGTGCCGGAGCCGGATTTGGTTGAAGGACGCGTTCGCCTTGAATCGCGTCGTGAGGCGTTCGGGCTGGTTTTCGACCGAGGCGCCGCGGCCAAGGTTCGGGCTGAGCCACACGGTGATGAGATCATCTCCGCCGGGGACATACTGGACTTTGAAGATGAGGGTCCGCTCGCGGTTGTGGCTGGGTAATTCGTAAGGTCTGAAAACCCCCAAACCAGCGGCTTCCGGCTTCGAGGAATTCAGATTGAATTCCCCGGCGACCTTGTTCGAAGGCCCGGTTTCCGACGTATAGTACGCCGAATAGCCCCACGCCTCCGGCGCGTTGCCCACGGCGAGCCGGGGTTCGTCGCCTTCAAACAGTTGAAACCCGGCGTGGTACGGCTCACTGGCCGCATCCGAGAGCGGGTCCACGTGAAACTTGAAGAACAGCGCGTCACTGGCGGTGTCGTCCCGCTTTGTCGCGCCACCCAAAATGTCCACCCCCGCGCCGGTGGCGTGCGTCACCCGCGAAGCTGCATCGCTCCACAGGATGGCCGCACCGGCGGGAAGCGGCGCCGCCACTCCCACGGCGGCCAGCAGCAGCGCCACGGGGCACATCAGAGTGACGAAACGCGCAAGCATGGTCCTTGGAGAACCGTACCGCCCCACCTTTGGTTCAAGCTGTTTTCAAAACCGTTTTCGTTCCCAAGCCCAACGGGCCGCTAGAATCGCACCGCCCGATAGAATGCCGTGCCAGTGTCGCCAGGCTTGGTCGGAACGGTGACCATGGATGCGTCGGGCGTCACGTGGTAGAGCAAGGTCCAGTTGATGGGAGCGGCAAGCGAAGGCGTATAGTAGATGCCGTGGTCGGCGCCCGGCAGGCCGTAGAGTTGAAGCTGACGCGTGCCATTCGTGCCGACCTGCGCCACCAACCGCGGCGGCGGACCCGCCGGGAGTTCCATCGCGCGAAAGAAGGCTGGCGGCGACGGCAATACCGTGACCTGCAATGCCGAACCCACCAGGGTCACATTGGTCCAAGCAGTCCAATGAATGGGCGGGGTCAGTGATGTCGCATATTGAATGGCGTAATTGACGCCAGGTTGACCCGTGAGAGTCAACAGCGGTGTCCCATCGGCCTTTCTCACCAGTTGGACAACCGGTGGTGTGGGGACATACTCCGTCACGCGGAAGAAGGCCGGCGGCGGCGGCAACGCCGTGAGTTGCAAAGCCGAACCCACCAGCGTCACGTTGGTCCAGGCAATCCAATGAACCGGCGGGGTCAGCGAGGTCGTGTATTGTATGGCGTACGCCATGCCCGCCCGGCCGGTAAGTGTCAACTGCGGCAGTCCGTTGGAACTTTTCGTCAGTTGGATCCGCGCCGGCTGGGAGGCAACCTCCAGCGCGCGATAAAACACCGGACTCAGGTTTCCGCCCGGCGGGGACATGGCGGTGGAGAGCGACGTCAGCGACACCGATGGCGAGGCGGTCGTCCAAGCCAGGGGGTTCGCCAGATTGGTGGTGTACTGCATCGTGTAGGTCGTCGCGGGTTTGCCGTAAAGCACCAAGGTGCGCGTGCCGTTGGTTTGCAGGGCTTCCAGCAGCGATTCATTCCCAATCACCACGGCCCGACCCGATTGGGCCGACGCCACGTTGACCGGCGACGCGTCGGGCTTGCCCGCGGTGGCACTCGCCAGGCGCAACGAAACGAAGGCCGAGGGCACGTTTGAGATCGCGCGGAAGCCCAATTGCCCGATCTGTTGCGCGCCAGTCAGCGACTGGCCGGGCAACGTGTTCATTTGGATCAAGGAGGTCGAGCCGCCCTGCGGCGTGATCGAGACGGAGGTCACGTCAATCTGCGGCACAAGCCCCACGAGCGCGTAGTCCGTCAAATGCCCCGGGGGAATATCCACGAGCAGGTTCAGACTGCCGACGGTCGTGCTCGAATAGAAGTTGACCGGCACACTCCCGGTCTGCCCCTCAAGCAGGGCGGTCGAGCCAAGCGCCAGCGTCGCGTATTCCGAAGTCACGCCGATTTCCGTGACGCCGGCCACGGCCAATTGCGTCGTGAAGTTGAGCGCGAACTGGAGCGTTTGCTGCGACTGGCTGGGGCCCAGCACCTGCGCCGTGAAGGACTGCGTGTTGCTGGGGGCGAAATTGCCGAAGCCGCCAGCGGCGAAGAGGTCGCAGACGTTGAAAAAAACCTGGTTGGTCTTCACGCCGTCGCCCACAACGGCGGCCAGCGGATGCGTGATGTTGGCGTTGGTGACGAGGACGATGTAGCCCTCAGTGTCCAGGCCCACGACGTTGAGGATCAACTCCTGCGAGTTGAGGACGAAGGTGTTCGCGGTTTCAGTCGTCACCGAGGGCAGCGGGCCCGAAGCCGGATACACCGCGGGGCTTCCGTTGGTCGGCGTGGAAGTGAGCCGGTAGAAATAGGTTGTGCCTGGCGCGCAGCCGGTGATCCGCATCAAGTTCAAGCCGGCGTTTACCGTTTTCTGCCGCGTCGCGGCTTGGGCCACGCGCCGCTCGTAGGCGTTGGTGAGCGAAGGATTGCCGGTGTGCAGCGGGAAGGCCTCAATGCCCAACTGGCCGGCCAGGTTCGTGACGCCGCCGGCGTCGGCATAAACGGAAATGGAAGGCGTGGAATTCGCGCACTGCCAGACGACCCCGAAACTGGTCGGTGTGACGTTGACGACGGTGACGTTGGTGATCACCTGCGCCGCGGCGGGGCGGGCGTGCAGGAGAACGGCCAGAAGGACTGCCGCCCAAACCGGCGGGCCGTGAAATCTTCGGCTCTTCGCGTTCATTGTGTTCATGGCGCCTTGGGGTTGGTGGCTGGCGGGGTTGGCAGCCGGCCGTGGACTTCGATGGTGCTGCCGAGACGCTGCAAACCTTTTTCGCCCTTGCGGGCCAGGATTTCCTCCCCGCCGGCAAGAATGGCGAAGCGCGCAACGCCGTTGGCCTTCAAGGTCCGGGCCATGGCATCGGCCGCGCCGTCGCCGCTGTCAATCAGCACTAACAGCGGTGGTGTCGTAGCCGTTGCGGATTTGGCTTGGTGCGCAGCGCCCGTCGTTGCCTCAAAAGGCGAACGCACTACCGGCGTTTTCGGAAACGCCGCGGCCAAATCCGTCAGGGCCGGAGCGCGAGCATTCTCAGCGTGGGCCGTCGGGTCGGGCCGTTTGCGCAAGTCCACGAGCACCAGATCGCTGGTGGGGAGGTCCTTCAGTTGCGCGTAGGTAATCACAGGCAACACTTCCGGCTTCATGCCCGCGGCCTTGGTCGTGGGGGCTTTGGCGGTTTCCCACGCCGCAAACCCGCCGTCAAGCACGTCAGCAGTGATACCGGGCTTCTTGTTCAACGCGGCGGCGGCGGTCTCCGCCGCTTTCACCCCGAGGCCGTCGTCATACACCACGACGTGGCCGAGCGGCGGCAATTCTTTGAGAAGCACGAGACCCGCCGGGACGTTGATGGCACCTGGGATGTGGCCTTGTTGAAAGAGCGAAGTCGGTCGCACGTCCACGAACGTGATCTTCTCACCCGAGGCAATTCGTTGTTGCACCTGCGCCGGCGGGAGGGCGAGCGCGGCGGCGGCCGCCAGCAAGAAAGGCAGAAGGCAGAAGGCAGAAGGCAGAAGGCGGAACGGAAATCGCAGTGCGGGCCGCGCCTTCTTCATTCTTCCTTCATCATTCTTCATTGGATTCGTGCTCATGGTGATTGCGGGGTGAAACTGTTGACGGGATTGGCCATGTCCACCAACAGCACGGCGACTGTTGGGATCGGGAAATCGGTGCCGGCCGGGCGCCCGCTCTGCACGAAGGCGACAACCCAATTCCCGGATTGCGCGTCCAGCATCCGCACGCCACGGATGTTGGCGATACCCAGTTGGTTCAGGAGCTGGTAGGCCGAGTACTGACTGGGGAAGCGTGAGTAGTTGAGGACGTTCACGCCGGACACCAAGTTCGCGGGCGCCGCTGCGTTCAGGCCCAGGTCCAGCACGCGCGTGTTGGCGAACTTCACCCAAAGGAACGTGCCGGGTGTGAGCGTGAAGTTCGGGCCGGAGGGCGCGCCGTTGTTCCACATCACCGTCTCGGTTACGAGGTTCGGGACGAGCGAAACGTAGCGGGTGATCTCCTGCACGCCGGCCTGGGCGTTCCACAACGTGAGCAGCGTGTAAGCGTTCTGCTGGTAGCTCGCCATCGTGGCGGTGACCGGGATGACATTGCGGTTCTGGAAGACGCCCTGCAATGTGGGCAGGTCCGCCGCGAGGATCGTGGACAAAGCGCCCTGGGTGTCCTGCCAAACGGCCTTGCCTTGCGTGAGCGCGGGCCGATCTTTGAGTGTCGGCGTACGCGTGACCGGCACGGTGTTCAAGCTGGGCAAATGGACGATTCGCAGGTTCTGCGTCAGAGTTCCCAAAGAATCTTCCTGGCAGACCAACCACGCGCCATCGAGGTACGGCCGGGTTTCGTTTTCCGGCGTGCTGGTGACGCGGACCTCCGCGTTGCGCAGGAGGTCGAAACCGTAGATGTCCACCTCGGTGTTGCGATTGTCCTGCCAGACGATCCAGTTGTTGAAGAGAGCAGGATGGTACTGGCCAAAGTAGTTGGTCGTGATGCGGCGCCGCTCCTCGGTTTCGAGGTTCTTGAAGTAAATCTCGCCCGAACCGACGTCGCGCCAATCCTGCCAAACCACGCGGCCCGCCTGCACGTCCGGATCGAGTTGATCCTGCAAGGAGGGCCACACTTCGGTGGTGTCGCCGGTGGCGAGGTTCAGCGCGCGGAGTTGCCACGGCGCCGTGGCGTAGCCGAGCGGCTGGCTCTGGCAAACGACCCACGGCCATTCGATGGCAGGATTGACTTCATCCAGGCCCGGCGTGGCGGTCAACACCTGCGGCGGCGACACGCCTTGCAGGTCTTTGAGATAGATGTCCCAGTTGCCGTTGGGCTGCCGCGCCTGCCACACGACGTAGCGGCCATCGGTGCGCGGATTCTCCTGGGAAAGCGTGCTGTTGCTGAGTTTCAAGACTGGTGCGCCGTTGCTCGTCACGTCTTGGGCGTAAATCTCAAAACTGCCGCTGCTTTGGTCCTGCCAGACCGCCCAGCGGCCGCGCGCGGAAGGATTCCTGGCGCCGCGCGTGACATCCGCCAGTGTCGCCGGTGTGCCCGCCAGTTCGCCCACCTGCACCAACCGCGTCGTGAAGTTCGTCCGTCCCAACTGGTCCGCCAGCGTGATGCGCACGGTGTACCAGCCGGGCGACACGACCGCACCCCCATCGCTGCGGCCATCCCAGACAAAGCGTTGCAGCGAGGTGCCGATGTTGGTGATCGTGACGGACCGCATCCGCGGCAACCCGGGTTGGGCGTAACCAAACAGCGGATCGTAACTCCAGCCGACGCTCGTGGGCGAATTGGTGGATTGGTAAACGCCGTTGGTCTGGCCGATGAAGAACAGCGTGAAGGCTTGCGCGCCGCTGCTCGTGATGGGGAATGGGAGCGCCCCGGGCGCGACCGCCTCGGCCCGGTAATATGCGCCATCGCTCCAGCGATATTTCGTCACCCCCGTGCCACCGATCGAGAGCACCACGTTGCGTGAGCGCGACGGCGTCGCCGGCATACCCCCAATGCGGATCGGCGGAGCACTCGGGGACACTGTCCAAGCCACCGTCACGGCATTCGACGGAGCGACGTAGGCGCCGTAAATGGACCGGCCCACGACCGACACGGTGTAGGCGCCGGGGGCGAGGCCGGAAAGAACTATCGGCTGGCTAACGGATCGTTCCGCGCTCCACGCGCCGCCGTTCAGTTGGTAGCGGTAGAGGTCCACAAAATCGCCGCCCACATTGAGTGAAGCTCCCGTGTCAGCCGTCGGTGAGGACGGCACGTTGGAAACCGTCACGGAGCCGAGGACGCCCTGGAAAACGTCAATGCGCGCATCGGTCGGACTGGGATTCGGCATCGCCTGGAACGCAATTGGCGCGTTGAAGGGCCGGATCGAAAGAGCGTCCCCGGAGGCGAACATCGGCTGGCCCGGCACGGTCGCGCTGGCAAAGTCCAGCGTGCTGCTCCCCGAAACCACCAGGATGTTCGTGTTGTTGGCTTCGCGGTTGTTGGACGAATCCACCGCGTAGAATTTTACCGGATACTCGCCCGGCGCCGTAAGCCAGAACGGATACGCCGGCACGAACGGCCCGTTGGTCACGCTGTAAAACATGCTCACCGGGCTGGCATCCTCCGCCGTGAAGTAGATTTGCGTGTCCGGCGTGATGTAATACTTCCCGCCGACTTGGTTCACCGAGCCGACGAAGCGCATCGTCGTGACTGGCGGAACCGTGTCCACCGCGATCTGCCCATACGTGATCGTGTAGGTGTAGCTGCCCAAGTCCACCAGATCGAGAATGTTCAGAAAATTGTCGCGCTGGTTCGTGAATTTCTCGTAACGGTGATTGGTCCAGACATTGTTCGTGTTGAGGATTTTCCCATCCGAGCGCGTTACGCTGGCGATGGGCAGCTTGTCCTGCGCGGGATCGTCGAGCCGCAGATAACCCCAGCCGTTCCGGTCCGCCGTCAAGCCCACGCGCAAGACACCCGCGCTCAACGGATTGATGACGCTCACGTTCGTGAGGTAATTCACCGGCAAAATGTTGCCTTCGCTTTCATACAGGGCGTCGGGGATCAAGTCGGTGATGTTGGTGGTGATCGCGAGAAAGTCCTTGAGGTTGTCGCGGCCGGGCTGATCGTTCAGCACCTCGTGCGCGATGAAGAAGGCGTTGAGCGATTTGATCAGCGACGTCTCCTGCCCGCCCAGTTCCGACGCGTGCGTGTAGCTGGCCTTGAACTCGATGAACTCCCCGGAAAGCGAGGTGATCATGTCCCACGCGCCTTTGCGCGCCTGATTCGGCTGGATGTCCCCGAAGTCCACCGTCAACGTCGGCGGCAGAACGAAAACGTCGTTGACGCGGGCGCCCAGCAACTGGGCCACGAGCAGCAGATTCTGCTTGTTCTCCACGATCTTCGGCTGCTGCGAATCAATCTTCACCTTCCGCGCGGGGCCATAGCCGACGTTCTTGACGATCACGCCCAAGGTGAACGGCACGGGCGCCTCCACCTCCGGCGTAAACGGATCATCGCCCTGCACGTCCCGTGGCTGGAAGTAGGTGATGTCGAGCTGCGCGTCCGGCTTCACGTAGATCGTGGCCGGGATGGCTTGCATGACCGATGATGGAATCACCTCGCCGCGCATTTTGCCCGCCAGGTTGCAGCCCACCTTGTAGCGGACGCCATCAGGCGACGTGCCGCCCGCGGCGATCTTGGGAATGAGAAACCACTTGATCGTCGCGGTGGTGGACGGCGCGATAACGCCGTCCCCCGCGATGCCGTTGATGCCGTCGAACGTCGGCGATTGAACGAAAAAGAGCGACGAGGCGTCATTGACCACCCCGTTCGTGGTTTTGGCCGGATCTTCAAATGTCAGCGACGCGAAGAAATCCGTGATGGGGTCCTGCCCATCGTTGTTGCCGACCTGCAGCGTCGCCTCGAACCCAATGCGCTCCAGCGTGAGCTGCTGCGGGATGACGATCTTGACGCGGGCACAGGTACCCTGCTGCTGCTGCTGCGCGCGCGCGAGCGGCGACCACGCGATCGCCGCCAGGAGCGTGATCGTTGAAAGGGTCCGAATCATCGGGGAAACGGGGATGAAGTAGCGCATGGCAATCACCTATTTCGCCGGAGGGGTTGAGAGGCGGTCCGGCGGCATGGGCCAGCGCACCGGCGCCGGCCCGTTGGTCGTCCATTGGCCGCAGAGATCGTGGACAAGCACGTTGTTGGCGTAGAACACAGCGTCCTCGTGCAGCCGGAAGGTATAGACCTTTAGCGGCTGGCCGAGGCTTCGATTCCCGACAATTTCCAGCCGCCGCCCCTGCTCATCGAAGAGCCACTGACCCGGCTGTAACTTCTGCGCTTCCGTCCACCCCTTGCCGTCCACCCAGAAGAAGTGCTCGTCCGTGGTGCGGAGCGACTCGGTCTTCTGTGAGCCCGGTAACGCATACCGGATTTCGCGCGTCTTCTCCGCCATCCGCTCGTGCGTTTCCGTCACTGCCGCGGAACTGACGCGACCGCTGCCCGTGCGGACGCGATCGCCGGGTTTGATCTGGTCAATCGTCTTGAACCGGCCATCCTCCAGCAGAACGCGCGTCTCCGCGGCGAAACAACCGCCGAAGTCGTTGCCGTAACCGCTGTACGTGCCGTTGGGCGCACCGCCGCCCCCGCCGCTGTCCGAAGCGTGCGCGAACAACCCCGCAATGAACTGCACGAGACAGCCGAACGCGCTGACCACGACGTCGAACGGTGACAGCACGGCGTAGTAGAAATTAAGCAACACCATCAGCCCGGCGGCGACGCCGAGGAGGGCGGCATCTGCCGCGCAGTGATAATCTCCCTGGGCCAAGCCCAGGATGTTCATCACTCCGCACGCTGTGTTCAGCCAGTTGCCCGAAACGCAGTCGAGGAAACCGCCCGCCGTGCCGTCTTCGCAGGGGTTGCTCTGCCGTCCCGCCATTGCCTGTTGCGACTGGTGGCCGCCAATCGCCGGATCGTAAGTCACCCGGAATGGAATCTCCACACTCTGCATGGGCAGGATGTAGGGCAGGTATTCGATCAACGGCGTCAAGCGCCCGCCCGACACGTCGGAGCCGCTGAACTTCACGTTGTTGAGCGAGATCAACCCGTAGTTCTTCGCCGTCACCGTGAAGTTCGCCTCAAACGCACCCTGGATGTTGTCGAACTTCAGGTAAGTCGGGTCGAGCACGAGCACGGGCGCGGGCACGTGCGTCTCGAAGGTTTGCTCGATCTGGATGTCGTACTTGTCCGTGAACGGCACCGGCACGACGGTGAAGTTGACCGTGACGAGCGAGCGCGAGAGGCGCGTGTCCGGTGGCGCGACTTGCACGGTCTGGCTGGCGATGACCGTCACGCTGCCCACCCGCGCGGCGTGGCCCGGCGCGCCGACCTGCCAGCTCCAATTCCCCTCCTGCAAGTTCGTCACCGTCACGTAACCGTTGATGTCCGTGCGCGCGGGCGGCAACTCGACTTGCAGGTCCACGTTCTGCAACCGCACGCTGGCGCCGGGCACCGGCAGGCCGAGGATGTCGTCCACGTAGAATTGCACGCCGCCCCGGTTGGCCGAAGTCACCCGCGCATAAACTCCCAGATCAAACGTCGCCACCGCGTTCGTGCCGCGGACCGTGATCTTGTCCTGGAAGAAGCCCAGCGCGGTGTTCGTCGGCGGCGCGAACACGACGGTGATGGTGTTCGACCCACCCACCGGGAGGTCGGGCAACGGGATCGTTCCCTCCGCGTTGGTCGCCAAGTTGACGATCATCCAGGTCACGTTCGTGGGTGGGACCAAGGTGACGCCCTGCAGATCGCGCAGGCCGTGGTTGGCGAACGTGAGCTGGCCGCTGAGCAGCGCTCCGCGGTTCAGGCTCACTTCCAGATACCCGACCGTCGGTCGCACCACCGTGATGAGCGGGTTGGCCGGCAGCAGCAGCACGTTGCCCGTGAACGTGGCCGACGCCCCTTCCGCCGAAGTGATCGTGAACACCACCACGGTCGTGTCGGGCGCGTCCGCATCCGCGGCGAGGCGCAGGTTCATCGTCGGCCGCTGATTCGGTCCGGCCATGAAGTTGGTGTCCATGAGCGAATAACCGTGGAGCTTCGTGGTCGGGACCTGATTCGTCCCCACCATCGTGTAGGCTGCGACGCTCACCGTGAAGCCGGTCAGCGGCTGGTCGCTGGGATTGATGAGTTGCAACGAGAAATCCAGCGTGTCGTTCTTCGACATGCGGATGTCGCCCGTCGCCGGCGACGCATAGAACCGGTAGATCGTCACCTGCGCCTGGTTGAGTTGGTCGAAAATGTCCGGGTGCGCCGCCCAGATCGTCAGGCTGCCGGCGAGGCCCGGCATCGGCTGATAATTGTAAGTGTAGTTGCCGCTGACGTCATTGGTGAGGTTCACGTACCACTTGTAGCCGCGCGTCGCGAAGCCGAGCTTCAACGGCACGTTCGGCACCGGCAACCCGGTGACCCGGTCCAGCGCCTGGCCGCTGATGATGATCGGCTGGTCGTTGTAATACTCCGCATGATCCGTCTGCGCCGTGGCGTAATACGGCGTTTGGGCGAGGCCGGACTGCGTGCTCCCCGCCAACGGCCCGGACTGCTGCTGCTCGGACGTGACGCGATCGTAAATGGCACTCACGACGGCCTGGAATGTGACCGTGTTGCTCGCCAGCGCCGCCGGCACCAAAACTCCTGGCACGGTGATCGTCGTCGAACTGCCCGGCGGCACCAACGCGTAACCCGTCCCGCCTGCGTCGTAAACTTCGCCCGGCACCGTGCCTTTGAATGGCGTCCGCCCGACTTCCTGGTTTTGTGGGTTCAACACGGAGATGTAGAGATCGCCCGGCTGTGAACCTCCGCCGCGGACCGTCGCGAAATACATCGGCACGTAACCGCGGTTGTACACCTGCACATTGAACGAATTCAGCCCGCCCGCCAGCGGCAGTTGATTCGCGCTCACGGCGAGCATGACGCCCGGCGTTGTTACCGCGGGCAAGTTGAATACCTTCTGGTACGTCACGCCGCTGCCTTCGCTGTCCGTCTGCTGGACCGCCAGCACCCGCGCCCATTGCGCCGCCGCCGTGGTCGCGCCCGGCACGATCAGATCGCGCGTCAGCGAGCCGCCCGCAGGGACTGGTCCGTTCACTGCGGCCGACACCGTGAGCGGCACCCCGCCCGAGTAGCGTTGCACCTGGAGTTGCTGTAACGGCAGCGCGCCCGACGCCGTAAGATTGGACAGTGTCACCTGGCAATCATCGAAGTACGTCGTCACCGGCGGATTCTGGCCCGAGGCGTTGAGATTCAACTGCAGCCCGAGGTCCACCGGATACACGGTGACCGTGCGCGCCACGCTTTCGGCATTCGTCGCATTCAGCGCCGTCACCGCGTAGCTCGCCGTCTGGCCTGACGGGGGCAGCGTATCCGAGAAGGTCGGCGCGGTGAGCCGCGCGCTGTTTTGTTTGATCCCGTTGCGATAGACATTGAAGCCCACCGCCGTCGGATCTCCGGACGTCCAGTTGAGCACGGGCGCCGCGCCCACATCCACGATGGCCTGGAGATTGTTCACCGCGCCAACCAGCAACTGAATCGTCGCCGGATCACTGACCGCCTCGTTGCCCAGCGCGTCCGAGGCCGCCACCGTGTAGCTCATGATGCCCCGCGGCGGCGAATCCAGCACCGGCGTCACATAACCCACGGTCGTGATGCGGGTGCCGTTGCGATAGACGTTGTAGTGGTCCGGGAAGGTGCCGCCCGCGGCGGCCTGCCATGTGATTTGCAGCCCGGACGCCACCAGTTGCAGCGCCACGTTCGTCGGCGCTGACGGTGGCGTGCGATCCGACAACGCCACGCGCGTGATCGAGTTGCTCCCTTCCGCGCCCCGGCGCACGGCCGTCACCGAGTATTCGTAATACCCGTCGGCCGGCGGCAAATCCACGTAACGATTCGTCACCACATTGTCCGCAATCAGCGTCGTCGGCGTGTCGAATTGGTTCGTGCCCGGATCGGAATAGACGCGGTAAATCTCGGCGTTCGTGACCGGCAGCCAGGTCAGCGTCACCCGCCCGCCCGAAAGACTCGACGCCAGGAACGCCACCGGCTTGCCCGGCGGCGACGGCAGCGCCGTGTTGTAAATCTCCAGCGTGCTGCCGGAGGTCAGATTGTGGCCCACGTTGTCGAGCGCGTCGTTCGCCGTCAGCGTGAAGTGTCCCAGACCCGACCCCATCGCCGGCGTCAACTGCACCGTGCCGTGCCAACTCGTCCCGGCGCCGGTCAACGCCACCGGCACGCCGGCGCCGATGGGTGGATTAAAGTTCACCGTCGGCGTCGTCCCCGGCTTGGCCGCTTCGGACAATTGGAGATTCACCGCGACGATCGGGCTGTTGGTCGTCTGCACCGGCGCGCCGGGTACGGTAGTGATGTCACCGGACGGCGGTGTCGTGTCGATCGTCAACGCACCTACCGGGCCGTTGAACGTGTTCCCCGCAAGGTCCTGGCCGGACACCGCGAACTGCGCCGCCCCCGATGGCAGGAATGGCGTCACGTTCACCACCCCTTGATATGTGTTCAACGCCGCATTCGTCACCGGCAAGAGCGACGGCGGGTTGCCAGCCGGCTGTACTGTCAGCGTCGGCAGCACCATCAGCGGCTTCGACGAAGTCAACGTCACCTGCACCAGCCCCACACCCACCGGCGACGCCTTGTCGAACGAAATTCCGAAGGCGGGCGGCACCGCGTCGAAGTAATACGGCAACGGATTGGAGAGCGGACTTACGTTGCCCGTGTCATCGTAGCCCACGACGTAGAAGTAGTAGTTGCCGGTCGGCAAACCCTGCACCGTGTAAATCATCGTCAGCCGCGGTAGCGATTGCCCGATGGCCTGGCTCACGTTCGTGATCAGCCCCGTGCTCCAGAACACCTGGAACGTCGTCGCGTGCTTGCCCGTGGAGGGGTAATGCCAGGTCAACCGCAGGCCCAGGCCCGGCGTGTAAGTTGGCGTGTCGAACACCAGCGCCGTCGGCGGCACGGTGTCGCGCGACACGTTGCGCGTCGCCGAAACGCCGCTGCCCAAAGCGTCGTAAGCCACCACCGTGAACGGATTCGCTCCTTCGACCAGCGCCACGTTCGGAAAACTAAACGTGCCGTTGGCCGCCGCGTTGGTCGTGACGAGAATCGTCCCGGAACGCACGAGGCGCAAGGCCACCAGCGGCTCGGCCGTGCCGCTGATCGAAATGGTCGTGCCGTTCGTGGCCAGGTCCGCCGCCGGTTGCGTGATCACCGGCGCGGTCGGCGGCGTGGGCAGGATGACCACGTTGTGGTCGAGCGTGGAGAAGTTGCCGACGGCGTCGCGAGCGACCAACTCGACCCGGTGGATGGCGCTGCTGAAATTCCGCACATCGAACCACTGCGAGAAACTGCCGCCGACGTTCGTGCCCTGCCCGACGCCGTCCACGTAGAACTCCATGTCCGCCATGCCCAGTGGCGCGTAGGCGCTGCCGGTGACCACCACCGGCCGGTTCAGCGTCTGGCCTTCGGTGAGGTTGAAGGCGCTGATGGTCGGCCCGGCGGTGATGTAGTTGACCGTGATGGAAACCGGCGGATTGGTCTGGCCCGTCACGCTGCGGAACTGCGCGAAGACGGTCTTCAACCCGCCACCCGCGCTCAGCGGGAAAGCCGTCTGGTTCGTGAACGGCGAGAAGAACACGCCGGTGAACGTCGAGTCTTCGCTCAAGCGCATCGAGTCCGCCGTCCGGCAGGCCAGGCGGAGATTCACGGACTGCACGCCCACTTGCGTGACGTTGCCGACCGTGCCGACGGCCGGCGTCAGCACCGGCTCGGAAGTGAGGAAACCGGTCGTGGTCACGGCGCCCTGCACGGACGCAGCCACGTTGCCGGCCACGGCGCTGCCCCACCAATTCTGTGTGGCCACCACGCTGCCGCCACCGGTGGCAATCGTGTTGGTGCCGTTGTTCTTCAGATCGGAGTTTACAATCACGAACGCGGCGGCGCCGAGTTGCCGCGCGCCGATGTCGTTCAATGCCAAGAGGGCGTTGGAGGTCGTGAGCGACGCCGTGCCGCGCAGTATCAAACCGGCGTTCGTGTTGTAGAGCGCGGTGAAGGCGTCCACCGTGGGCGCGCAATTGCTGGCTGTCAGGCCCGCGGCGTATTTCACGAACACGTGCCGCAGGAGCGAGTTGCCCGCGCCACTGCCGAGCGTGACGCCGGCCCAATCGCCCGCGCCGGGCGTGAGGCCGGGCTGGTCGTTCGCCGACGTAAAGACGATCGGATCGAGCGGCGTGCCGTTGGCGTTGAGCTGGCCCTGCTGGATGGTAAAAGCGGTGCCGGGGGCGAAGCGCAACGTTGTGCCCGGTGGAATGGTGATCGTTGCGTTGCTGACCACGGTCATGCTCTGCAGGACGTCCACAACCGGCTGTCCCGCGCCGCCGATGGTGAGGTTGGCGCCGACGTTGCCGGCCAGAGGATCAGACCAACTCGCCGTCGTGACCGCCGGGTTGTAGGCGTTGTTGACGTTGTAGCCGACGACGGCGAAATACCACGTCCGCGTGCGGTCGAGGCCGTCAATTTGCACCGAGCGCGCGCCCGCGCCGAGTGTTTGTGCCGGCGTCAAACCCGCCACCGAACTGAAGTTGCTGCTGGCGTAGTAAAGCCGGAAGCCCGCGAAGCCGAGCAGGTAAGTCGTGTCGTAGCTGTTCCAAGAAACCTGCGCGGACGATGGTCCGGGCGCCGTGACCCGCACCGGCACCGGCGGTGGCGTGGCGCTGGGCAACGTGAACGCCAGCGGGGTCACGGTGGAAGCGCCGTTTCCCGCGTTGTCCACCGCGGCCACGGCGGCCCAATACGGCGTGTCGAGCGCCAGCCCGGAATACGTCCACGACCGCCAGCTCGAGTTGAGCGTCGTGAGCGGTGCCAGACCGGCGAGTGAGGAGAAGTTGTTCGTGCCGAGATAAACCCGGAACGTGCCGAGATCGGGCGGCAGCACGTAGCTCGCCCAACTGACCGTCGCGGAGGAACTGTTGGACGCGGTCAGCGTGAGGGTGGGATTTTGCGGCGGCGTCACGTCAATCACCAGCGAAGCCACGTTCGTGGCGGGCAACGGCAGGCCGCTCAAATCCAGTGCGCCCGAGACCCGGACTGTGGCCGGGCCGTCCATGCCGTTGCTGAAGGTAATGAACGGCGTGCGGTAGGTGTCGTTGCTCACCACGGTCGTGGACCACGTCCCGTTCGTCGGCACGAACGGCTGCACCGGCGCAACGCTGTTGGTGATCAAGATGGCTGGCGGCGTCGAGGTGTTCATCGTTCGGTCGAACGTGAGTGTGAGCTGCCAGTTGGCGATGGCCCCGACAGGATTGGTCACGATGTTAAAGCCGCCCAGAATCGGATTTGTGACCCCGGCGATGACCTGCGTGATCGTCGGCAGGATGCTGAACGTGTCGTAGAAAGCGACGTACTGCATGTTCGTCGGGTCGAGCGTGGAGAACGTCTTCGAGAAGGAAGCGCTGCCGCCGGCGAGCGAGCCATTGAGGCGGAACTCGCGGAAGGCGTACCGCGAAGGCGGGTTGGTGACGCCGACCGGCGCGGTGATCGTCGTGCTCGCGCCGTTGGTGAACGTGCCCGCGCCGGCCACCACCGCCAGGTTGGTGGGCGACGTTCCGGTGGTGACGTAGTGCGTGGTGTTGGCTTCGACGTAGTTCGCCACGACGAAACGGTTGCTTCTCACGATGACACTTAGGCTCGGCGATGTGCTGAGGACGCTGCCGCTCTCGGTCCAGTTGGTGAACCGGTAGCCGGTGGCCGGGTTGGCGGTCAGGATGTTCGTGGTGCCGTAGAAGTAACTGCCCTGGCCGCTGACGGTGCCGGCGTAAGGCGGACTATTCGACGCGGAGAGCAGGAACGCGGGCAGCGAGAAATTGGCGACCAGCGCGCGGTTGCCGGCGATGTTGAAGGCGTAGTTCGTAGTTGCGCTCTGGAACGCGCCGCCTTCGGTCCAGTTCACGAAGAAATACGGTAGGACGTTGGTGTTCGGCGTGGCCGTCACGGTGACCGGCGATCCGGAGCCGTAGGTGCCCGCGCCCGCGAGCACGCCGGCGCCCGGCGGGCTGCTCGACAGCGCCACCGTGTAATATGCCGTGATGGCGAAGTTGGTGGTGGCGCCGTTGTTGGCCTCCGCCGTCGCGTGACTGATGCCGTCGAACTCCCAAAGGTCGTTGTGCGAATCCGTCAGCACGCTGATCAGGTAGGTGCCGGCGTTGGTGGCCGCGACCGTCTGCACGTGCGGGAGGACGCCGTTCGTGGCCAGCGTCGTGCCGATGGCTTGGTCCAGATTCAGCAGCAATGCGCCGCTGGTGATGTTCCGCACCGTGATGCGTTCGTAGAACCCCGGCGGCGCCGGGCCGTTGCCCCGGTTCGCCGTGTTCCACGTGATCGTATAAACATTGTTCACGTCCGGCCCGCTCACCGTCAAGTTCTCCACCCGCACGTCCGCGTACGGCGCCAGGTTCACGTGGAACGTGCCGGAGGACACGGTCGTGTTGTCGCCTTCGAAGAGGAATTCATTCACCGCGTTCCCGGCGTCGGTCTGCGCGATCATGTAGAAATCGCCACTCAGGCCGTCGGGCAGCATGAACGCGTTCGTCACCGTGTAGCTCTGGCCCGCGTCCAGCGCGCCGGCCCGCGGGAAGAACCCCAGCGGGATGTCGTCCGCGTTGCCCAGCACGGTGTCCGTGGACAGCACCGCGCGGTCAATCCAGTTCGCCACGATTGTGTTCGTCGAACCCACGTTGCCCACCGTGAACGCGTAATTGATCGGTTGCCCGCTTTGCAGGCCCGCGCCGGTCGGCAGCGTGATCGCCGTGACCTGCAGGTTCGGGAACAACACTGTCCCCGTGGGCAACACCTGCGCGTCCAGCAGATATTGGGCGTCCAGGCCGCCGCTTCCCAGACTGCCGCGCACCAGCGCGTAGTAGGTGCCCGTCTGCGTGACCCGCACCTCGGCGACGCCATCGTCCGCCCGCCCGCCCGGCGCCTCGGACTGGTAGGCGTTGGCCGCGTTGTACACACTGACGATGGGCACGAGCGGACTGCTCGAGGGCTGGCGCACGTTCAGGAAAATGCTCGACCCGTTGCTCACGGTGCCGAGGTTGAAGTAGTCCAGGTCGCCCGGGCTGCGCACGTAGCCCGCTACGGAGACGGATTGTGAATTGCCGTTGCTGACCAGGGTCAGCGGCGTGGCGGCGGCGAGACTGCCGTTGTCCTCGGACTCAAACTGCCTGGGCTGCTGGACCGTGGCGATGCGGAAACGGTATTCGCTGTAATAACCGTCGTACGGCGTGACCTGCACCAGGAACGTGCCGTTGGTCGCAAGCACCAGCGGCACGCTTTGGCCCAGGCTGGTGGAGTAATCCGAGATGAGGTCCACGATCAGGCTGCCGCCGGGCGCATAAACGCGGTAGCGCAGCCGCGCCGCGTAAGGATCGCCGGGCGCTTCCGTCGAGAGCCGGAGCCAATCGCCGTTCGTGGCGGTGAAGCTCCACCAATCCTGGTCGTTGCTGTCAAAGAGCTTTCCGCGGGCGCCCGCGCTCTTCAAGCCGGCGGGGTCTTCGATCAACGCGAGCGCGGTCGCGGCGGAGGAACTGCTGTTCGTCCGGCCCGCGTTCACATAGCCGGGCACGCCCGAAATCGTGAAGTGCTCCACAAACGGCGTGGCGCTGTTGCCGAAGCGATCCACCAGCGAGCCGGTGACCATCAGCCTGTAATTGCCTGGCTGCAGCGGGCCGTCTGCGAGGTAGAAGCCCAGCGAGGTGCCGCTGGAGTATGTGTCGTGCGTCAACCGGTAAACGGCATCGTCCGGCGTGTCGAACAGGCCGTCAAGCCCGGCGGCGCGCAGGTCCACTCCATTGTAGGGATCATAGCGGTAGGGATCAAGTGCGTCCGGAATCCCGTCACCGTCACTGTCGGGGCCGGCGACCTCAACCACGCCGCGAAAGTTGGCCGACGCGGCATAATCGGCCCACACCCCGCCGCCACGCATGACGCCGTAGTCCTGGTTGTTGGCGTTGTTGGGCTGGCCGGAGTCCCAATTCGTGTAGGCGAACGGATCGCCGCTGCTCCAGACGTAAGTGCCGTGCTGGGCCTCATCGGAGAGGCCGATCCAGAAATTGACGAAACCGGAGAACGCGCCATAGACAAAGGCGTTTTCGAGCGAGTCGTTGATGGCCACCAGATGTCCGCCGAAAACCTGCGCCTGCTGCTCCGCCGTGTACCACGTCGAGCCGGCATCGGTGATCGTGTAGCCGTGGCCGTTGTAAGCGCGGATGTAGCGGTTCAAGTTGTTGATCGCCGGGTCGGGATCTTTGCTGAAGTTCAGCGTGAACCGGTCGAGGATGCCGGTGGTGGTGGTGCCGTTGGCGGGCAGCGTGGCGGACGTGATGGCCGGACCGACCGCGTCCGCGGTGTCAAGGCTCAGGACGTACTGCGCGAACAGGCCGGGCATGACCTTGACGCCGGTGGTGACCGCCGGCGACCAGGTTGGACCATTGATCAAGGTGGCATTGTGGGCGTTGGTCGTGCGGTCCAGTGACACGGTCCCGGTCCCTTCGTTGAAGCGCCAGTAACCGATCAAGCCCGCTTCCGATCCCGTGAGGCTGTTGGTCATGTTGCTCAAGACGTCGGCGGGGCCAAACGCGTAATTCCAGAGGCGAACTTCATCCAGGTTGCCGGAGAGAAAAGGGTCAGGGGCATCCTCCGAGTAGCCGATGTGGAGGTTCGATTGCCAGGTGAAATCCGAAGTGGCCTTGGTGCCGTACGCGACTTGCACGCCGTCCACGTAAATCATCTGACCGGAAATGGCGCTGCCGTGAGTGTAAACGACGTAGTGCCAGTTGCCGTCGGCCAAGGCCAGGCCGCTGGACGAGATCGTCTGATTGTTATAGAGGCGGGCGCTGATGTTTCCGCCATTAAGATAGACGTGGCGATCGTGGCCGCCGCCGTCCACCGAAAACAACCCCGCATTCGGGTCCGCGGTGCGGAACCAGAAGCTTACCGCCAGCGCAGTTTCCGGTATGTCAATCACCACTTCGGAGTAGCCGTTGGGTCTGTAGAACAGCGTGTTGGTGCTGCCGGTCGGATGCGGCGGCACCGGCGGCAGCAGACCGTAAGCGGCACGGACGTGGGCGAAGTAGTCGCCGGCCCCGGCGACCGGGACGGTGTAATTCAGATTGGTCGCCCCGATCAGCGAGCTCGCGACGAGGGACCCGGCGGGGCTGTAAACCTCCAGCACGTCGGCAAACCCGCTGCTGGGTGGCTGCCAGAGACCCAGCGTGATGGCGGCCCCGGCGGAAAGACTGCCCAGGCGGAAAAAGTCGCCGCTGCCATCCGCCGAGCCGATGTAGCCCAGCACACTGGCCGTTTGATGGCCGGCCTGGTTGGCGAAAGTCAGCGCGTTGGCCTGGCTCGTGTTGTCATTCGGCTCCGTCTCCACCTGCACCGGCGGGCGGGCCAGCGTGACCCGGAAGCGGTACTCGCCAATGTAACCGTAGTTTTGCTCGACCCGGATGTAGTACGTGCCGCCAACCGGCAAGGTCGCGCCCATTTGTCCGCGCCCGTTCCCGTCCGTGTAGAAGTAAGTCCATTGACTGCCGTTCGGATAGTAGATGCGATAGAGCAAGCCCGAACTGTTGGGATCGCCCGGGTTCTGCGCGGCCACATCGAGAATGTCTCCCGCCTGCCCGGTGAACGACCAGTAATCCACGTCGCCGCTGGCCAGGTTGCCGCGTCCGGCGGTCGTGCGCAGGAGGCCGTCGGCGGCGACCGGCTCGGTGTTGTTGCCCAGCAGGGTCCAGACGGCGTTGCCGCTGTCGCTCGCGGCCGCGATGTCCATGCGGCCGTCGTTGTTGAAGTCCGCCGCCGCCAGCCCCACGATCCGGCTCCCCATCGAATAAACCGTCGGCGAATCAAACGTGCCGTCGCCGTGGTTTGGAAAGACCACGATGACACTGTTGTAGTAACCGCCCACCACCAGGTCGGGCCAGCCATCGCCGTTCACATCGGCAGCCAGCAGTTCGTAACCCTCCGAAGTGCCGGCGCCATAGTTGACGCGCGGCTGGAACGAGCCGTCGCCATTGCCGAACATCACACTCACGGTGTTGTCGCCGCCGTTGAACACCGCGAGATCCAGCTTGCCGTCGCCGTTCAAATCACGCAACAGGACTGAGTGCGGAGTGTGGCCAGTGGCCAGAGTCACCGCCGTCGCGAACGTGCCGTTCCCGTTGCCGAGGAAGAGGCTGACGGTGTCGGCGTAATAATTCGCGACCACCAAATCCTGTTTGCCGTCGCGGTTCACGTCGCCGACCGCGGCATAGACGGGGCCGGAGCCAGAGGCGTAATTGACAGGCGGCTGGAACGAACCGTCGCCATTGCCGAGCAGGATGCTGACGTTGCCGGAATTCAGGATGGGCACCGCCAGGTCGGTTTTGCCGTCGTTGTTGAAGTCACCGGTGACCAGGTGGTAAGGATGCACCCCCACCGCATAATTGCTACGAACTTGGAACGCGCCGTCGCCGGTGCCGGTGAAGACCGTGATCGTGTTGGCGTCGTAATTGGCCACGGCAAGATCAAGGTTCGTGTCGCTGTTGAAATAGCCGAGCGCGAGCGACCAGGCCCCGCTGCCGGTGGTGTAGTTCGTCTTGACGGTGAACGAGCCGTCGCCATTGCCGGTCAGGACGGTGACGCCGGGGTAGTTCCACTGGCAGACGACCAAATCCATGTTGGTGTCGCCATTCAACCGGCCGGCGGCGAGCCGCTCCGGATTGGAAGGCAAGCCCACGCCAGGTCCGCCGGAGAATGAGCCGTCAGGCCGGTTGGTCGGCGCGAAGCTGAGACTGGTGGCGGTGGCGAAGGAGTTGTTGTCGCGGCTCTCCAGGAAGAAGCCCGCCACGTTGGTCAGGGCGAAGTTGCGTACGTAAGGCGCGGCGATGGGGCTGCCGAGCGGGTCGGTGATGGTCGTCCGCGCCGTGAACCGGTAAAGCCCCGGTTGGAGCGGGCCGTCGTTGATGAAGTAGGAAGCGCTCGTGCCGGAGACGTAGGCGGGGGAGTTGGCAATGCTGTAAAGAATGTCATCCGAGTTGCCGAAGGTGTTATCCGGCCCGGCGCAGAGCAGTTCATAACTCGCGGGATCGTTCACCGTGCTGGCGCCCATGTCCTGCGAGAAGTTCAGCGAGAAGCGGTCAATGATGATCGCGTTGGTGCTGCCCTGGGCCGGCAGCGAATCCGAAACAATCATCGGCGGCTGCGTGTTGGTCAGCTCCAGGCTGAGCACGTACTGCGAGAAGATGCTGGAGGGCTGTGGATTGGTCCGGCCGCACGGCACCCACACCGGGTAATTCTGGAACGTGCCGTTGAAACCGTTGGTCGTCGCGTCGAAGACCACGTTGTTGGCGCCTTCGTCGAGCCGCCAGTAACCAATCAATCCGCTCTCGGTGCCCGCGAGCCGGTTGGACAGGTTCAACTGGAGGTCGCTCGCCGAGCGCGCCACGTTCCAAATGCGCACCTCGTCAATATCGCCAGCCCAGTATTCACCATTGCCGCCGTACTGACGGCCAAAGCGGAGCGGCGTCGAACTGGCGGGATTCGGAATCGTGCCGCCTTTGCTCGCGGCCAGCGCGCCGTCAATGTAAAGCAGCGTGTTGGTGCTGCTCTTCACCACGGCGAAGTGATGCCAGGCGTTCTGAGGCCACGGGACGCTCCCGATGTATTCCCATCCGTCACCGGCCCGAGCCATCCCACTCCGATAACCCAAGTAGAACGCGTTGCCGCCGCTGCCTTGCGAAAGGATGTCCCGATAGCCGTCCAACCCATTGGCGTAGGCCCAGGCTTCCACCGTGAAATCCCCGGAAGCCGGGATCACCGCATTGGTGAACTCAATCCAGGTGCTCCCGCCGTCGAACCGCAACGCGAAGTTGTTGCTGTTCGCGCCGCCGAAATTGAGCGCCGAGGCCGGGCCGGCATCCCACACTTGGGCGTAGTAGGTGCCGTTGCTTCCCGGCGGAACGAGGTACGACAGGTTGGTTGCGCCCGCTGAGCTGTAAGCCGCCACAGCCCCCGCCGAGTTGCGGATGACCAATTCATCGAGGAGTCCGCTCGTAGCCGGTTCGGCCAGCCCCAGCCGGATGAGCGTCCCCGCCGCCAGGTTGCCTAGGCGGAAGATGTCGGAACCATCCGCCGAACCGAGGTACCCCAGCACGCTGGCTCGCTGCACGCCGTTCGTGATGCTGAACGCGAGCGCATTGGCGTTGTCCAGCGAGCCGTTGTCTTCGCCTTCCAACTGGAGCGGGGGCCGACCCAGCGTTACGCGCAGACGATACTCGCCGTAGTACTGGTAGTTCGGCTCGACGCGAATTGTGTACGTGCCGCTCGCAGGCACCACGAGGCTGATCTGGCCGCGACCGTAGTAATCCGGGTAGAAGTAGGTCCACTGACTGCCATCCGGGTAATAGATGCGGAAGAGCAACTGCGAGCCGCCCGGGTTGCCAGGATTTTCCGTGGCGATGAAGAGACGGTCGCTGGCCAGTGCGGAGAAGGTCCAGTAACCGAGGTCGCTGCTGTCGGCCAGATTGCCCCGCCCGGCGGCGATGCGGAGGCCCGTCCCCGCCGGGTCGTAGGCAAGGCTCTCGGTATTGTTGCCAAGCAACACTTGGATGTAGTTGCCATTGTAGGTCGCTGTCGCCAAGTCCAGCCGGCCGTCATGGTTGTAGTCACCCGCCGTGACGCTGATTGGATTGCCGCCTGGATTGTAGGTAAACTGTCCACCGAAGGTGCCATCCCCGTTGTTCAAAATCGTGTCAAGCCGGTTGGCCCCGTAGCCGGCCACCACGGCATCAAGTGCCCCGTCGCTGTTGAGATCCGCCAGCACCACTTGGTACGGATTGCCGCCGCCAACGCTGTAGTCCGTCCGCGCCTGGAAGGTGCCGTCACCGTTGCCAAAGAATACGCTCAGGGTGCTGTCCGAAATGGCCACGATGTCCAAGCGCCCGTCGCCGTTCACGTCCCCGAGCGTGGCGTAACGACCGCCGCCCGCGTTGGTGTAGTTGACGGCGGTTTGGAACGTGCCGTTGGTGTTGCCCAGCAGCACGCTCAAGAACGAGCTGCCGTAGTTGGCCACCACCAAATCCGGCTGGCCGTCGCCATTGAGATCGCCGACAGCCACGGTTTCGGGTTTGCTGCCCACCGTGTAATTCGTCGTCGCTAGGAACGTGCCGTCGCCGTTGCCCAGCAACACCCGCACAGTCGTGCTGCCATAATTCGGCACCGCCAGATCAAGCTTGTTATCCTGATTGAAGTCCGCGGCGGCAAGATTGATTGGATTACTGAAGCCGGAGTAGTTGGTGCGGACCTGGAAGCCGCCGTTGCCGTCCCCCAGGAGAATAGTAACCGTGTCGGCGTAGTAGTTGGCCACTGCGAGGTCCATCTTGCTGTCACCATTGAAATCGGCGATGACGGCAGAGATCGGGCCATCGCCCGTTGAAATGTTGGTCACGGCTTGGAACGACCCCGTTCCGTCTCCGAGATACACAGTGATGTTGTCGCTGGAAATGTTGCAGGTCACCAGGTCCAGATTCGTGTCGCTGTTCAGGTAGCCCTGGGTCATGAAATGCGGATTGACCCCCGTCGCGATGCTTCCTCCCCAGCCGAACGACCCATCAATCCGGTTGCTGATATTGAGGCTCAGCGACGTGACGGAAACGCCGTTGGTGCGGCGGTTCTCCTCGACGAAGCCGGCCACGGGAGCAATCGTGAAATACTGCGTGAAGGCCGAAGGCAGTGTGTTCCCAAATCGGTCGCGCAAGGCGGTCGTCACTTTGAACCGATAGTTGCCCGGCTGCAACGGCCCGTCCGCAATCGCAAAGCCTGACGACAAACCGCTCGAATATCCCGTGGAGTAGAGGCGGTACGGGACATCATCGGCGGTATCGAACAGACCGTCCGGCCCGGCGGCGCGCAGATCGAACGCGTTCAACGGATCGTTCGGATACGGATCAAGGCTGTCCACCAAACCGTCGCCGTCGGCGTCGGCAATGCTCGTGACTTCGATGATGCCCCACAGGCTGGTGCCATATGAGGTGTCCTCCCACGCGCCGTCGGTGCGCAAACGGGCGGTAAACTCATATCCGCCGCCATTGTCGGGCTGGCCGCCGGTCCAGTTCAGATAAGTCACCGGCTCGCCACTGGACCAGGACCACGCGCCGCTGGCAAAGTGATTCAGTCCGATCCACAGGGTGCCGGCGCTGCTGAACGTTTGGTTCAAGAAACTGTTTTCCGCCGCGCTGTTGATGGTGGCCAAGTGGCCACCCAGCGCGGCCGCCGCTGCTTCCGTCGTCTGCCAGTCGCTCGCGGCGTCCGTCAGCAGGTAGGAATGGCCGTTGGTGCGAGAGATATTGCGCGCCAGCCAGACAAAGCGCGGGTCCAAGTCCTCGTTGAAGCTGACACTGAAGCTCGAGATGAGGCCCGCGTTGGTGGAGTTATTGGCCGGCAAGGTGACGCCGGTGATGGCCGGCGGCGCGGGATTGGTGAGGTCGAAGCCCAGGATGTATTGGCAGCGCAGACTCGGTGGCGTCGCGTTTGTCGGACCGAGATTGACCCAGGAAGCACCACCGGCAAGCGTGCCGGTGCGGTTGAAGGTACTGAGGTCGGCGGTGGTCGGACCGAAGCCCTCGTTGCAGCGCCAGTAACCCAGCAAATTCGGTTCACTGCCACTCAATGGGGTGTAAATGTTGGCGGCGATTTCGCCGGCAGACAGCGGGCGGTTCCAGATGCGGACGTCATTGATGAGACCTGGGAAGTAGTCGCTGCAGCAGGTGTCGCCTCCCAGGCGTGTGCCTTGCGCGGTGCCGGTATAAGTGGCCGAAGGGCCCGAAATCCGGAGCTGGCCGTTGATATAGAGAGAGGCGTTCGTGCCATCGCAAGTGGCGGTCAATTGATACCATTGGCCGGGCGTGACGGGATCGCCGGAGCGGTATTGCGTGTTGCAGCTTCCAGGCGGTGTGAGATTCACGGCGAATTGTCCATCTTGCAGCACGATGCCCCAGTCCAGACATTGTGCAGTGGCGCCTACAACTGCACGGCGGCCGCCCGGCAGCGAGGAGGGATTCGCCCAAGCCTGCAAAGTCCACTGAGTGCCCGCTGTCCAAGCGCCCAAATCCACATAACTGGAGCTGCCGTTGAAACCAATGGCCGTGCTCGGGCCTGGGCTGTAGGTGGCTTGGGCAGCGGACAGGCCGACGTAATAAACACCGTTGGAACCGGCTGGCACGGTGAAGGTGAAATTCGTCACCCCGGGCCGGCTGTTGGTCACTATTGTCCCAGCGGAATTGTAGATCCAAACGATTTCCGCGAGGCCGCTGGAGGCCGGACCGCGGAAGTTAAGACTGATGGTGGTGCCGCCCAACAAATTGCCGAGGCTGTAGTAGTCCTGGCCGTCACCGGCGCTGAGGTAACCGGCGATCGCGGCTGCCAGATGATAGTTGTTGGTCGGCGTCAGCCCGACGGCACGTGCTGAACCGATGGATGTGTTGCTTTCGTTGCTCAGTTGCAGCGGCGGGCGGGCCAGCGTGACACGGAGGCGGTACTCGCCCTGGTAATCCTGACTCGCCGCGACGCGCACGAAATACGTGCCGTTCTGCGGGAGGCTGACGACGCCGCTTTGGCCCCAGCCGTTGTTGGCCGCATACCACCAGGTGTAGACCCCGCCATCCGGGCCTTGGAGCTGGAAGTAAAGCTGGCTGTTGCCGGGATTGCCTACCGTATCCACCGCTACAATGCACTGGTCGCCGGCCTGCGCGGTGAACTGCCAGAAATCCATGTCGCCGGAGTTCGAGCGCGCGCCGCGCCCAAAGGCGGCGCGCAGACCGCTGCCCGGCGGGTCTTCGGCAAGTGGATTCGGCGCATTGCCCAGCCAGAGCGAAACGACGTTGCCGTAGTAATGGCAGAACGCGAGGTCCGGCCGGCCGTCGTTGCTGAAATCACCGACCGCGACGCCGATCGGATTGCCGCTGGTGCCGTAGGAATACCAGTTGGTGAACCCGCCGGCGCCGTCGTTGAGGAAGATGCTGAAGGTGTTATTGCCGTAACCCGGAATGATCACGTCCCGTTTGCCATCGCCGTTCAAGTCGGCCAGCGCCAGTTGGTAGGGGTTGGTGAAGCCGCCGTAGTAGAATTTGCGCGCCTGGAACGTGGCGTCGCCGTTGCCGGCCATCACGCTGATCGAGTTGTCGCCGGCGTTCACCGTCACCAGGTCGGCTTGGCCGTCGCCCGTCACGTCCGCGATCGCCACCGCGCGCGGGTTCGGCCCGCACGGCACGGTAGCCGCGAGCAGGAACGCGCCGCCGCCCGCGTTGGTGAAGACGCTCACGGTGGCACTGCTGTAGTTCGCGACCGCCAGGTCCGGTTTGCCGTCGCTGTTCAGGTCGCCGACGGCGACACCAGCCGGGTTGCTGCCGGCGGTGTAATTGCTTCGTGTCTGGAACGTGCCGTCGCCATTCCCCAGCACGACACTGACGGTCCCGTTGCCGTAATTGGGCACAACGACATCGGCCTTGCTGTCATTGTTCACGTCGGCCACGACGACGCCGTAGGGATTGCTGAAGCCGGTCAGATTAGTCGTCAACACGAAGCCGGCGTTGCCGTCGCCGTTCAGGATGCTGACGGTGCTGGAACCGTAATTCGCAACCGCGAGGTCCGCCTTGCCATCCGCATTGAAATCCGCCGTGGCGACCCCGATGGGGCGGTCGCCAGTGCCGATGCTCGCAGCGGCGGTGAAGATGCCGCCGCCATTGTTGGTGTAAATCGTGACGTTATCGCCGCCCCAATTGGCCGTGGCGACGTCGAGATTGGTGTCGGCATTAAACCGGCCCGCCACGATGCCTTCGGGATTGGACGGCGTGCCGACATTGTTGATCCACGCCACGGTGCCATTGCCGTTGGTCGAGAGCGATGAGCCGAGCCACGTGCCCAGGCCGAGGACATCGTTGTTTCGGTTTTCCAGCACGTAGCCGGGAACGTTCCCCACGGTGAAATTGCGCATGAAGGGCGCGGCCAGGCTGTTGAACGCGCGGTCCTGCAATCCGGTGCCGACGGTGAAGCGGTAAATGCCGGTTTGCAGCGGCCCATCGAGGATCGTGTAGCTTTCCGTCAACCCGGCGGTGTAAGCCGCCGACGGCGCGACATGGTAGAGGACATCGTCCGCGTCCCCCATCGCGCCATTCGGACCCGCGCAACGCAATTCGTAATTGGCCGTGTTGCTTAGCGTCGTGCTCAATACGTCTTCGGAGAAGTTCAGCGTAAAGCGATCCACAATGGCCGTCGTGGTCGAACCTTCGGCAGGCAGGCTCGCGTCGGTAATCTGCGGCGGGACGGTGTCGGCGACATTGACGGTGAGCAGGTATTGGGCGCGAAGGTTGCGATTGAGCGTCTCGACGCGGAGATAGTGGACGCCGTTGGAGCTGGCATTGAAACTGAGCGTGCTGTTGGTGACGACCGTCAGCGGTGTGGCGTTACCGGCGATTTGCACGCTGAGAATGGTCTGGCTGGCGTTGAGCAGGGCGCCGGCGGGATAGAGCGTCGTGGCGCTGATGACGTTGCCGGGATTGAAGGTGCCAAGCCGGAAGAAATCCCCAGCCGTGTCAGCGGCCGGGATGGCGCCGGCGATGCGGCCCTGCTCGACACCGGGACTGAAGTTCAGGTTGATCTGATTGGCGGCGGCCTGGGTGTCGTTGCCTTCGCTTTCCAACTGCGGCCCGCTGCGCGACAGGTCCAGGCGGAGCGCGTAGCGCGAGCGGTTGTTGCTGCTCCACACGCGCAAGTAGTAAGTGCCCGGCGTGCCGATCGTCAGATTCTGGAAGCCCACCACGCCGCTGGCATCGCCGCCGTAAGTTGCGACGTTTCCGCCGGAGGAGTTCTGCAAGTAGAGCTGGGGAGAAACGCCCTGCGATTCGGCTTCAAGCCTCACCGAGAGCACGTCGCCGGCCTCGGCATTGAAACTCCAGTAGTCCACGTCGCTGGTCGAGCCGAACGTGCCGAAACCGTAGGCGGTGTAGAACCCGCTGCCGAGGGGCGATTCGGCCACCGGCAACGGCGTGGCGTTCGCCAGCGTGTCGTTGCTGCTGGATTCGATCCTGCCGAGCACCGGATTGGCGATGGCGAAGTCGCGCGTGAAGACCGGCAGCGAAACGCCATTCGTTCCCTGTAGCCCGGCGGTGGTTTGAAAGCGATACAAGCCGGGCTGAAGCGGAGGATTCGCAATCGCAAACGCAACAGAGCGGCTGCCGGCCCCGGGCCTGGATGGCGTGAGCGTGTAAATCGTGTCATCGCCGTTGCCGAGGATGCCGTCGGCGCCGGCGTTGCGCAGGACAAAGTTCGCCGCGTTGGTGGCTGTGGCGGCCAGCGGCCAGTTGGCGGAAATCGTGAAATTCTCGATGGCCACGCTGTTGGTCGTGCCCGCGGGCGACAGTGTCGTGGAACGGACGAAGGTGTTCGTCAGCGTGGAAGCCAACTGCACGCTGACGTTATCCACGCCCCAAGATTCGTCGCTGATATCCTGGAGATTCTGGCCGCTGAAGGAGAGGGTCGTGACGGCGTTCGAGGCCGTGAAGGTGATTTCGAGGTTGCGATAAATGGCGTCCACGTAGCTGGGCGCGAAACCGTAGTTGGCGCGGCCCTCGTCCGGTCGGCCTGAATACGTCTGCGCGCTGTTGGGAGGCTCGCCGTTGTAGTTGGCGAAGGTTTCGTGGAACACTTGCCTTCCGTTGACAGCGACGTTGAAATAATCGCTCGTGCCGCCGTCCCAAGTGTCAATCGCGTAAAAATCAAAACCCAGTGTGTAACTCTGGCCGGGCACGAGGTTGGTCAGCGTGAGCGATTGCACGCTGTTACCAAACCGGCCCGAAAAACTGGAGAACCCCAGCGTTTCCGCGCTGTTGAGCAACGGCACGGCCCACTCCAGACTAATCCCTTTTTCAAAGTCAGCAGCGTACGGCACCGCCGCCCCGGAACTGGACGCGCCGCATTTGCCCGCGCCGCTGGCGGTGTAGAGGGCAAGAATGTCGGCGGCGTTGAGCGCGTTGGTGTAAATGGAGACTTCATCAATGAGGCCGTTGAAATACACATTGCCGTTGTCATCTCCACTGATCCGGAGATTGGATGAGGACGTGGCGATCACCCTCGGGCCGATGACATTGGTGCCGATGGGTTGGCCGTTGAAATAGAGCTTCATCGCCGATTGGTCGTAAGTCCACGCAACATGCATCCAGACGCCGGTGGAAACGGCTGAGGGCAGCGAGACAATCATTTGGTTTCCGGGCCAGCCTTGCGTGGCGGTGTTGAACTGGGCGAACAGCTTCGTAAACGCCGCTGTGAACCCGAACTGGTAGCCGTTGTTCCCGCCGGAGCCGCCGACCTTCGAGACCACGGCGCGACCGCCACCATTATCGTCCGTGAGCGTGGCGGTGTTCACCCAGGCTTCGATGGTGAACTGGCCGCCCAACTCGAGCGCAGGCGAGTCCGGCATCACCACTGAATCGCCCCGCGCCGGGAAGACGAAGGCCTGGCCGACGTTGCCGGGAGCGTAGCTGGCGCTGCCCGAGAGGGTGCCGGGGTTGGCGCCCGCCGAATCATTGGCGTTGCCGTTGCCGGGCCACCACGCAACCAAGCCGGCTGGCGGCAGGACGCAGTCGGCGCAGAGGATGGAGGTCAGGAGGAGCGGGCTCGACGCTATCGTCAAGAAGAGGATTCGAACAAGACGCACCCGAAATCGCGAAATCGCGTACGGCATAATATGCCTTTCAAATAAATCTTCGCAGATAGAAGCCGCGCGTGTGCAGAAAATCAAGAACAATTATTGCGCCGGGAAGTTTTGTTGGAGCATCCGCGCCTTGGTCGAGGCGTGGCCAGACGAGTTTCCCCACACCTTTCACGGCACATTCGCCTCAACGCGGTAAAACGCACGCGAGGCGCTCCCGTCGGGATCGAGGAAGGAAATCGCCGCGCCGTTGGTCGCGACCGCCGCGCCGATTACCGGCGTCCACGGGCCATTGCTCGGCGAGGCGGTTCGCCAAAGCGTGGTGACGACACCCGGCCGGCTGGTCGCCGTCAACAAGACCTGACTGTTGGTGCGCACGAGGCTCGTAATGACCGGCAAGGTCGCCGCAGCCGCGTTGACCGCCGCACCGAAGTCCACGCGCCCCCATCCGAAAAACTCGTTCCAACCGGGGCCATATTTGTCCACCGCCGTGCTCCGCAAGATGTCCACGGCCTCAACGGGCGACAGCGTGGGGTTCAGGCTGAACAACACGGCGACGATGCCCGCGACCAACGGCGTCGCGTAGCTCGTGCCGCTGCCGTAGGCGTAGCCGTCGCCAGTCGTCGTGGACAGGATGTTCCAGCCCGGCGCCGCGAAATCAATGTGCGGTCCGTAGCAGGACTGCAAGTTGTCCGCGGCGTCCGTCATCGAGACACACCAGATGTCCGGCTGATTGGTGTAATTCAGATAGCCGGTACCATTGACTCCCGACATCACCAGAATTCCCCGGGCCTTGGTTCTCAGGTAACTGCCCGCGGCATTCAAGGCGTCGCTGTAGGCTCCATCCCAACTGACGCTCACAACGCGCACGCCGTGATCCGCCGCCCAGTACACGGCATTGCACATTTCACTGATGAGGCCGTTGATGTTGATGGGCAGGATCGTGCAGTTGGCCGCGCCCGACACCCCGAGTTGATTGTTGATCACCGCCGCCGCCATGCCGGCGCACATGGTCGAGTGAACGATGCCCCTGCTGCCGGTAATCGGCCCGTTCATCACCACGTCCCAGCCGTCGGTGACGTGCGCCGCCAGATCGGGGTGGTTCATTTGAAAGGGTGTATCCACGATCGCAATCTGCACCGACGCGCTCCCGAGACTCCGGTCCCAGGCGGCAAAACTGCCGATGATTGCGTGGTGCCACTGGTTGGTGAGCAACGGATCGTTGGGATGGAATTCCCGCTGTTGCAGGCAATCCAACTCCGCGAATTCAACGTCGGGCCGGCCCGCCAGCGCTCGTGTCGCTTCCAACTCGTGGCCCGATTCGACCCTGACCGCAGAAACCCGGCTCTGGTGGCGGAACTTGACCAGGACGATTTCCGGATTGAACAGAATCGTTTGACCGGAGGAGGTCAGCACGCGCCCATAGTGGCACGCATGAAAATTCACGTGCGCCAGAGTGTTGGCTTCCGGCAAAGGAACGGCGCGGCGAACGACCACCGAAGAGTTCAATTCCATGTCGTGCACCAAGGCCGGAATCCGCCGGCCCGCGATTGCGCTTCCCGGCGCGGAGCGGAACGGCTCGAAAGGCAAGTCAAGCGGAAGCCGCAGCGACGCTCTTGAGGCCGTGACCGTGGGCAACTGACGGCTTCCGGAAAGTGAAACGCACCGGGCGAGTTGTTCAAGCAGGACGCGTGGCTGCGTCCGTTCCGAAGTCGCGGTGCCGGTCCGGGACCATGCGTGAATCAGGAACAGTGCGCCTGCGAACAGCGACGCGACGGCGACCCTGCCAGCAGTCTGGAACCAGCGATGCACCCGAGACTGATAACCTGATCGCGAATGAATCACAACTCCGGCAAACGGGAGACGTGCGATCGAAAGTGGCGCCCTCCGGCTGGCGATTTGAAACGACCAAGCTGCGCAAGGTCCGGGACTCGCGGCAGGCTGGCGACCGCCTCGTCACGAGACGTTGGGACGTGCCGCACGGGTTCAACACCGCGATGCAGGACAGGACCTTTGGCCGGTTGGATCGTGTGTTGAAGCCAGAACGCAGGTAAGCGAGGATCAGCCCGCATGAACCGTAAGAACCGTTTCATTGCATGCGGGGTTGCCGCAGTGATGGCGATGACCACCGCAGTACCCACGTCCAGTGCGCCTTGGTTTGAACGCGCCCTTGTCGGCATGGAAGTAGGCCCCACCGGCGCGCAGTTCAGCTACAGCGACACGAACGACACGCGCTATTGCGCGAAGTGGGACGGGCGCGAAATCGTCCGCCGTTGCGTGGCGGCGCATTGCAAATACGTCGTCATCTGGGCGCGCGACGGCGACTTCGCCTATTACGATTCCAAACTGCTGCTTAAGGCGCCGGGCTTGGGCGCACGCGATCCGTTGCGCGATGCTGTTGACGAAGCACGCAAACACAAGTTGCCGGTAATCGCCTACTGTGTCGTGCAGCAGGGCGGGCATTACCTGGCGGCGCATCCGGAGTTCGAGATGCGCGACCCGGGCGGCAAGCGCATTGGCCGCTTCTGCTACAACACCGGCTACCTCGACGTGATGAAGCAAATCGTCGCCGAGCAACTGACCTACGGCATTGACGGCTTCCACATTGACATGATGGACCAGGGTTTCGGGCCGCCGTATGGCTGCTGGTGCACGAACTGCCAGACGCTTTTCGAGAGACAGTTCGGCAAGCCCATGCCCAAAGGCGTCACGTGGGACGAAGGCTGGGATCGGATGCTGGAATTCCGCTACCAAGCCAGCGACCGCTTCGAGCAGGCGCTGCATGCGCACATCAAGTCGCTCAATTCGCGGGCTAGCGTGGACTTCAATTATCATGGCAATCCGCCGTTCTCGTGGGAGGTCGGCCAGTTGCCCGTGCGCCATGCCGACAACGCTGACTTCGTAACGGGCGAAACCGGCATGTGGGGTTTCAGCGCGCTCACGGTAGGGTTGAACGCGGAGTTCTATCGCGCCGCGACTCCGGGGCGGCCAGTGCAGGTCGCCATCTCACGAGATGCGCGGGTTTATCACAATCAAACTGTGCGCCCGCTGGCGGATCTGCGCTGGGAGTTGCTCACGCTGCTGGCGCACGGCGCGTTTGTGACCACGGTGGACAAAACTGCCTTCGATGGTGGCCTTGACCCGCTCACCTACGAGCGCATCGGCGCGGCCTACGCCGACGCGTTGGCGCGCCGGAAACATTTTGGCCAGCAACTTGTCGCCGAGGTCGGCCTCTATTTCAGCAGCCGCACGCGGGACTGGTATGCGCGCGAAAAGCCGGCGGATTACTTCCAGAGCTTCCAGGGGGCGCATAAGGCGCTGGTCTATGAACATATTCCTTGGGGCGTGATTCTCGATGAGAACGTGACGCTGCAAACGCTTAAGCAGTTTCCCGTCGTCATGCTGCCAAACGTGGCGATCCTTTCCGATGCCGAAGTCGAACTGCTCCGCCAATACGTCAGCGAAGGCGGCAAGCTGATCGTGACGGGGCTGAGCGGTTGCTGCGACCGGTGCGGCAAGGTTCAGGGAAAGTCATCCATCGAACCACTCACTGGCGCGCGATTCGTGAGCAGGTTGGATTCGCTGGACAACTGGATGCGCTTTCCGAGTTCGCAGACTTCGAGCATTGCCCGTGAGTTTGCGCCAGATGGGCGGATGGACTGGTCGTTTCTCGTCAAAGGCCCGGCGATGGTATGCGAGGCGACATCGGCAACGTCCGTTGGCGATTTAATGAAACCGTATCGGACGGTGCGCCAGCAGCAGGGCAGAGAGGGAACGGATTGGCCGATGAGCGCCGAAGCGACAGTCGGACCGGCCATCTTGGTGAATCATTTGGGCGAGGGCACTGTGCTCACGTTTGCTGGCTCACCGGATTTCGCCACGGCGAGCGAGCATCACATCGTGGAGGCCCGCCGTTTGATCCGCAACGCCGTCCGTTTTCTAAGCCCGAAACCGCGCATCCAAGTTACAGCCCCGGCTACCGTTGAGTCGGTGGTCACAGATGATCCGGCGACGCGGACTTTGCGCGTTCATTTCATCGCCTACAACACGCCGCCGCAAACCATGCCGGCGAAAGACCGGCCCTACGTGCTGCCCGCGTTGATCGAAGAAGCGCCGATCTATCCTGTGGCCGTGGAACTGGATCGTCCCATCAAACGCGCCGAGGCTTGGAACAAATCCACGACACTCAAGCGGCACGGCCAGCGAATTGAGGCGATGATCAACGACATCCACGAGATTATCGTCGTTCGTTACTGAACCACGAGGCAAAGCCATGAAAACCATCAAAACAGTCATAAATCATGAAGGGCTTTTCAACCTTCAACACACCGCTTCGGACAACCCGCTGCCGCATTGCGGCGCGCCATGTTCCCGACGCGGCTTTCTCACCCGGTCAATCCTGGCCACTGCCGGATTGATGGCCGGATCGTTGGGCTGTTCGCATCTGAAGAAACAGCAGAATCGTTCGGCCCGGATTGCTTTCGTGACCGCGAACCTGGTGGCTCGAGTTTCGGGATACCGATTTGAGCTGGCCCACTGGGGCGAACAACACAAGAAAACGATAGCCGCCACGGACGCTGTGGCATGGCAGTCCATCTGCCGGGAAATCTCCGGGGCTGGCTTCCGGGCGATTGAGGTTTGGGAAGCCCACGCGGCCCCGGAAGTGACGACCCGTGAGCGCGCTGCCACCTGGAAGGCCATCATGGACGACCACGGGCTTGTGGCTATCGGTTACGGAGGCGGCTTGAGTCGCAAGACCTTGGAGATTTGCCAGTGGCTGGGCATCCCTCAAATCAACGGATGGATTGGCGACAACAAGCCAGAGCAAACGACGGCTTTGTGCCGGGAGACGGGCGTGCGATTCAATATCGAGAACCACCCGCAGAAAACGGCACAGGAAATCCTCAAGGTGGTGGATGGCGGCAATGAGTGGCTGGGCGTTTGCATTGACACCGGCTGGCTCGGAACACAAGGCGCGAACGGCCCGGAGATCATCCGCACGTGCGGGCCATTGGTTCGTCACACGCACATCAAGGATATCAAGGCCGCCGGGGCGCACGAGACCTGTCTGCTTGGTGAAGGAGTGGCCCAAGTTGCGGCGTGCATCGGCGAATTGAAGGAAATCGGTTACGCTGACTGGTATTCGTGGGAAGACGAGCCCGAGGACCGCAACCCCTTTGACTCGGCCGTCCGCAACCGTCACTGGATCGAGCGCCAGTTGACCTGACCATTTGCATCCGACCATGCGCACGGATTGCCAGTATTCGCTCTACCAGCCCTCGCGGGCTTCGTTCCTGAGCGGCAAAGCCATAGGGCCGAAGGGACACTTGTTCGATTGGATGATGCTCAAGACCACTGATGCCGACACGCCCGACGGCAAAGTCGCGCGTATCCCGCTCGTCGCGACGGCCGCGTGGCACACAACGGCAAGCGCATGAACCTGACCCCGCAACAGCGAGTCACGCGGGCCTTGCTCGGACAGCCCGTGGACCGCATTCCCTTCACGGCCTACGAGAACAAACTGTCTTGGGGCCGGGCCGAGCGCGAACTGCGCAACGACGGGCTGTGCATCGTTTACCGGCGAACGAGCTTCTACTCGACCACGACGCCCAAATGTGTGCGCACCACCCGGGAGATGCAGCGGGATGGCCAGACGGAGGTCCACACGCAGATCGAAACGCCGGCCGGCATCCTCACGTCCGTGCACATTGACCGCGGCGAAGCCCTGCCTTGGCACATGAAGTATCTGTTCGCGTCGCCCGACGACTACGCCCCGCTCGAAGCGTATTTGCGGGACATGCAGTTCGCGCCGAACTACGACGCCGTGCGTCAAAAGGAACAGGAAGGTGGCGGCGACTTTTTCGTGCGCGGTGGGCTGGGATATTCGCCGCTGCATGACCTCATGCTGATGTACATGGGGCTGGAACGCTTCAGCTACGAGTGGGCGGACCGCCGCCCGAAGGTGCTGGAACTGTATGAAGTGCTTTGGGAAAAACGGCGGGCGCTGTATCCGCTGGCGGTGGCGGCGCCTCTGCTCGCCTTCAACATCTGCGGCAACGTCACGGCCAGTGTCGTCAGTCCAAAGATGTTCCGCGATTACTACCTGCCGTGTTACGTCGAAACGGCTGAGGCACTGCACTGCGGCGGCAAGCTGGTGGGCGTTCACATGGACGGACTGACCAGACCCTACGCCGCGGACCTGCGCGAATCACCGCTCGACTACATCGAAGCGCTGACACCGCCCCCCGACTGCGACGTCAGCGTGGCGGAGGCGCATCAATTCTGGCCGGACAAAATCCTGTGGATGAACTTCCCCTCGTCCGTGCATCTGGAAAGCCTGGAGCGCATCCGGCAGGTCACGCGTCAACTCCTGGCCGAGGCGCGGTCGCATCGCCGCTTTCTGCTGGCAATCACGGAGGCCGTGCCGCCGGACCGCTGGGCGGACAACTTCCGCGCGATCCTCGACGAGGTGAACCGCCACACGGTGTGAGGTCGGCCTTGCCGCTTCCAGTTGCCCCAGCGGCAAACGGCACTGCGTCAGTTTCTATTCCGTATCCGTCTGACGGAGCACGGATGGCTTCACGGAAGGATCAGATGAACTCGATGATTTCGCCGGGAGTCAGACAGCTATTCGTCGCTGCGGCAGGGTTCGCGTGATTCAGCAGCCGCCAGGGGGTTGGTTTACGTTTCGTTGCAACCTCATTTCGCCCGGGCGGCAACCCGGCGACTTTCCGCCTCCGGATCCTCCGATTTTGCTGGTTTTCCTGCCGCGTTGTACTAATCTGGTCGGCAACCAAGGCCGGCTGCGGCTGAGTGGCGGCTGCTCCCGACCCAAACGAAAACGACATTGGTCTCTTGAACCGTTCGCCTTTATGGGCGTTGGCGTTTCGGCCTTCGGGAAAAGCTGCGCGCTTTTCTACAATGGCCAACAGGAATCCTGCAACTTTGGAGGACCCATGAAAACCATCAAACGAATCAACATCTGTCCAAGAACCGCTTGCGCCATGAGGCTGCTGCCGCTG